>ERZ826016.1947-NODE-1947-length-17456-cov-3.802483_pt1 | contig 17456 bp, 12 predicted proteins | sample MGYA00519872_ERZ826016 | MGnify/ENA primary metagenome ERZ826016 (study PRJEB31778, sample SAMEA3449218) | human gut metagenome | biome: human gut; feature: human-associated habitat; material: faeces | place: United Kingdom | collected 2010/2012 ... | reverse complement strand
AGACCTGTTATTTAAGTAAGAAATCAATTAATACTGGACCTAATATAATAAGTAATATAAGCGGTATAAAAAACAATACTGAAAAAATACTTATCTTATTTGGAATTTTATTAATTTGAGCTTTAATATCCATAATTTGTTTATCTTTTAGAAAGTCTAATTGGTTATACATAGTTTCTATTATACTATTACCAAAGAGATTAGATTGTTCCATGTTTAAAATAATATTATTGATCGTTAAGCTAGGTATTCGTGCGCTCATAACTGATAAACTTTCTGTTAATGATTTACCAAAGTTAACTTGTTTTATAGTTTCTTTAAATTCACTAGATATTTCAGAGTCTATGTACTTGCAAGCCATTTTAATTGCGTTTTCCAAGTTTCTACCAGACTCTAGTGCAAGCGTTAATACTTCAAAATAATAATATGCCTCGTTATCTAGTTTTCTCTCCCTTTTCTTAAGAGGTTTATCTATCATAAAGTAGCCTACTAATATATACCATAAAACAGTTGCAACTGGTGCGATTAACGCCCCAAAATCAGCGAATATAAATAATACTACGAAAACTATCATTGATGTAAATAATCTAAAATTCATAAAATATTCAGTAGTAAATTTCTTAGATACCCCAAACTGATTTATTTTTGCATCTATTTTTTTAATGTCTTTTTCTCTATAAATGCGGTTTATAAATGATTTTTTATTTTTCATTAGTTAAACCTCACTTTCATTATCTTATTTACTATATAAGCATATAGTCCGTATATTAAAAGTATTAAGAACAATAATATATTTCCTAAATTAGTATTAAATAATGGCATAAAATAGCTTGGATTTAATATTGTTATTATTCCAACAAACAAAAAAGGCATTATAAGAAGAATCTTACTAATCATAGTAGCACTTGATGTTAGTGACTTCATTTCTTGTTTTAATTTTCTTTTACTAAATAGCATTTTTTCTATAGAAGAAAATACTTTTATTATATTACCACCTGTTTTATTTAAAATGCTAAGTGATGATGTTATGTAACTTACTTCTTCTGATTCAACACGTTTTGAAAAACGTTCAAAAACAACGTCTAAAGAAAGCCCATAACTTATTTCTAAGTGCATCTTTTTAAATTCCTGAGCGATAGGTCCTTTAAGTTCTTTTGATACTATCTCGATTGCCTGCATCGTGCTTCTTCCAGATCTAAACGCATTATTCATAATTATAATTGCGTTTAATAAGTCTTGCTCAATTTGTTTTTTCTTTACGTAATCATAAAACTTAAAATATATATCTATCAAGAAAAATCCAAGTAATGCTGATACCATAATATCTAAAATACTAGGAAATGTGCCCTCAATTATTCTTGCAAATGTTATTATTAAAATAAATGCTATACAAATGTAGAACTTATTACTTACATAATCCATTGCACATACATCTTTATCATTCTCATACGTTATGTACTTGTTAAATTTAAGTGAATACTTCTTTAGGAATACTGATTTTTTAAGTACTTTAGTTAGTTTTGCAACCATCTTTTTATATTCGTTTGCTAAAAGGTCAAAAAATGAAATAGAATCATCTTTAATTGATGAAATACTATATTTAGCTATTCTTTTTTCCAGTAGGTGCCGCCTTCCACGTCACCACTTCCTTTTGGAACTTCGCTTGCCATCGGATAATGCCAGTAATCGTTATACAATAGCAATGACAGATATTGAACCAAGAAACTGGAATTACTATGCAATGTATATCAGCCGCGTGATTTATGGCGTGATGCAGGAAATGGGATATTCCGAGGATCAGATAGGGCAGTATTTTAAAATGTCAGGCGATACAACTGTAACAAAAACTCATGGTAGGAAATCGGTTGGTGGCATTAACAGAATGGTAATGGATGCACAGTATTTTGGTAAGAAGCTGGAGAAAGAAGCAAAGTATCAATGGGAACTTAGTGAGTATCTGAACAGAGATATCTGCCAGCCAGAGGGATTTGATGCGTATGGATATCCGAGTGAACTTTTTAAATTAGACATGGAACGACTAGGGATTGCTACTAAGAGAAAGCCTGCAAAGGTAATTGATTTTACCAGGTATATAGATACTAATCGCAATTCTAACCATTAGCGCAAAAGAATTGTTAAAACAATTGTTTGGGCATAAGAAGTTAGTTTGTAATGACGAAAATCAAGATGTATAAAATAATTCGTCGCTAAAAAGCGACGAAAAAAGCGACGGAAAAGGAGAACATTTATGAGCATAACATTTGAAATGGTCAAATTTAAAAAGCCAACAAAAGATGATTTGTCTAATTTACATATGTTTAATCCTTATGGTTCTATTCCAATATTAGATGATGATGGCGATAGCACGGGATGGAATATTTATATGTTCAGGGCTGATGATAAGGATATACAGAATATTATAAATAGCAGTTATGCAGTCAAAATGGAACTCCCGGAATGCATTACAGATTATGATGGCTTTTTTGAAGATTTGGGATTCCCTAAAGAGGCAGTAAGTAATGGAGATGTTCGCATTATAAAATCCAACTCCAGATATATTACTATTTCTTATGGCGACAAATCAAAGGAGATAGAAAAAGGCAGACTTGAAAAATATAAGGTGATGGTTCAAACAAAATGTGTTGTTTTGAAGATTAAGGCTTTATGGAACAGCAGTGAAAATAATTTATATGGTATAGATAAAAATAAAGCTATAAAGTGTATACCAGATATTGAAAATTATGAATATGTTTCAGTTAATAATAGTATGCTGGCAAAAGCAGAAATTCCCTTCTTGATATTTGAAAGAAACCGGGGAAAATGTTTTATAGAGATGTATTGATAGAATCTAGAGAAAGGAATGCTTTTATGAGCAAAGAATTACAGATAAGAAATAGCACTGTTGATTTCTTGGTTTTCACACGAGATGCAGGAGAAGACGGAATAGAAGTCAGGGTTCAGAATGGCGATGTATGGCTTACGCAGAAGGCAATTTCACAGCTTTTTGATGTAGATAGAAGTGTGGTTACAAAACATCTGAGTAACATTTTTAAAGAGGGCGAATTAGATGAAAATTCAGTTTGTGCAAAATTTGCACAAACTGCGGATGATGGAAAAACATACAATTATAAGTTCTATTCGTTAGCAGCTATTATTGCTGTGGGGTATCGCATTGATTCAGAACGTGCATATAAGTGGCTTATTAAAAGAGATGTCTCTGTAAAAGGCGAAAGCCCTCATTGAGATAAAGCAAAACTAAAGATTCACTTCACAATACATTTCAATATATTCCTCAAATCGAGGCAGCGCTAAAGTCAGTTTTCCACGAACAGAACCATTCACAACACCACGTTCCATCAATCGCTTTCGATAGGTATTCAATAACTGTGGAGATATCGATAATTTCTCACGAATTTCCCAAGTTTTATAAACTCCCGTAGAAATTACATAAACAATCTTCCGGTCAAGTTCAGAAAGTTCACTCCATATCTTCTCATAAGCATAAATGATCAATTCCTCGTCAAACTTAGGAAGCAGTTTTTCAAGATCATCATTTGTCTCCCACTTCAAATAACCAAGAATCTGAAAAGCAAAAGGATACCCCTTTGTAAGTTTCGCCATCTCAACAGCCTCACTTGGAGAAATGTCAAATACAGAACGATAACTTGTAGTAATTGCAGGAATGCTAAGTGGTTCCAGAAAAATTTTTGGAGCACGATATAAAAATGTCAGACTCTTCTCGTTTTGAAGATTGCTGATATTATCAAACAAACCAGCCATTACAAGATACACAGGGTAATTCTGTGTAATATAAATCTGAAAATTACTAGCAAATACTTTGACATAAGAATTATTTATAATCTCATCAATGATAAAAAGAACTTTCTTTCCTTTATTTTTTAACTTCTCAAGAATATTACGAAGCATAGCTTCTTTTTCCAAAGAATCATTTGTTTTGTTTACCGACAACTCAGCAATTCCGAGATTTAGATTTAATCCAAGATCCAGATCATGAAATTGTGAAACGCGGGTAAGTTCGGAAACTGCACCAGCGATCAAATCTGTATCAGCACTCAATCTTAAAACAATCCATTGATCATTTGAAGAATAATGATCAGCAATTTCAGCAAGAGAAACCGTCTTTCCAGACCCCCTGACACCAGCAACCATATAAACTTTATTTGAAGGATTTTCCATATCAAATGTATGAATGATCTTTCCAATTTGGTTAGTGCGCGAAATGAATTCCGTAGGTTTTTGACCAAATGTTAAAGTAAAAGGATTTTCCATTTTCTATTCACCTCCATATTTATTTATGTTTATTTATGTTTATTATATGAATATATGTTTATTTATATTTATTTATGTTTATTATAATAAATAAATATAAATAAAACAAGAATATACCCAAAAGACACTCCAAAAATGTTAAAATAAGAATAACAATCAAAAAACGACGATCAGGAGGAACCAAAAAACAATGAACATCAAAAAAGTAGCAGTTCTTGGAGCAGGTGCCGTAGGTTCTTACGTTATCTGGGGACTGTCAAATAATAAAAATATTACACTGGGAGTTGTAGCAGATGGTGAGAGAAATGAACGCCTCAAAACCCAAGGATTAATGATCAACGGAACAAAATACACACCGCAAGTGTGGACTCCAGAAGAAGCACACAATGTGGATCTTTTGATCGTATCTTTAAAATACGGAAGTTTGAGAGGGGCATTACAGGATATTCAGACGATCGTAGGAGAAAATACAACGGTCATGAGTCTGATGAACGGAGTTGACAGTGAAGAGATCATAGCGGAGAAAATTGATAAATCACATATTTTATACTCTTTTATTAAAGTAGCATCACAGAAGAAAGAAGATGGATATCATTTTGATCCAGAAACAACAGTAGGGATTTATTTTGGAGAACTACAACAACCATACGAAAGCGAACGAGTAAAAGCAGTCGATGATATTTTTGAAAATACAGGTCTTCACTGGATCATCACAGATGATATTCAGGCAGAAATCTGGGGTAAATTCAAATTAAATGTCTGCAATAATCTGCCACAGGCAATCTTAGGAGTTGGAGTTGGATGCTATGAAGATAGTGAACATATGGCAGCGATTCGAGATGGATTAAGAGCCGAAGTTGAAGCAGTTGCTAAAGCGAAAGGGATCGACTTAAGTATGATCAATGCAAAGTCTGGACGGGGGAGTGCGGTCAAAGCATCTGCAAGATACTCGACATTACAGGATATTGATTCTGGTCGCCATACAGAGATTGATATGTTCTCTGGTGCAATGATGAGAATGGGGAAAGAATTGGGGATTCCAACCCCATATAATGAATATACATATCATATGATCAAAGCATTAGAAGAAAAGAATGATGGAGTATTCGAATATCAAGGGGAGAATGATAGAGTATCTTGGTCTAAATAATAATGTAAAATAAGGGAAAATGCATGTATAACAAAAAGAAAAAAATAAAACATAAGACGTTGAAGATTTTCTGTTTGCTGATAGGTATGATCGTGACAGCAGTATTTTTGGAAGCAGGAATTCTTTATATTGTAAATAGTAAGAATGTATATAAAACGTCCAAAGTGTTGTTAGATCAGACGATTGAAATCGTAGAGAAAAACAAACAAAGTGAAGTGGGGACTGTTGTAGCAGATATTCCAGTATATAAAGGAATTGCTTTGTATGTAGCGGATAAAGAAACTGGAAGAATCTATGGGGCTACAGATGCTTCAAAGATAGGAGTGAAATTAGATGATATGGGGTTTCGCAAGCAGAGAAAGACGGTTGCGAAGGAGAAGATTGTATCGGGAATCATTCGTGTTGATGAAAAAAGAATTATTATATCTTAAAGAAAACACAGAAATATATTGTGGGTGTTACATATTGGATTGCGGTAGACAACAAGAGTAATTTGATCGCAATATTGATCATGGTTGTATATTTGAGTATTGCAGCAATCGGTATTCTATTTATGGTACTAAGATTATCGAAAGTTAAAAAGAAGAATAAGGAACAATCTGTGATGATTTCCTCTATTTCAGAGATGTCGAATATCGATAAGATGACAGGATGTTTTAATCGAAAAGCATATGACGAAGACATTTCAGAGATACGCATGGATTCTCAATTTATATATGTTTCTATGGATGTGAATGGACTAAAGATTATCAATGACAGACAAGGACATGCAGCGGGAGATGAATTGATCTGTGTGGCAGCATCTTGCATGAAGTGCAGGTTTAATAAATATGGAAAAGTTTATAGAATGGGTGGAGATGAATTTGCAGCAATTCTATTTGTGAAAAGAGAACAGTTTGAATGGATCAGACGGCAATTTGATGGAGATATCAAGTACTGGAGCTGTAACCGGATCAAGGAGCTTTCGATTTCCTATGGATATGTTTCAAGCAGTGAATGCCAATGGGATTCCATGAAAGAGATATCAGATGTTGCTGATATTCGTATGTATGAAGAAAAAGCGATGTATTACAAGAAAAATGGAGTAGACCGTCAGGGACAGCCCGCTTCCTATTTAGCTCTTTACAGATTGTATACACAAATTCTCCGAATCAATCTGGAAAAAGACCGTTATAAGATTTTAAATTGGGAAGAAACCAAGAATAAAAAGAAACAAGATTCCATAGGAGCTCTGTCAGAGTGGTTTCACAATTTTGAAGATATACGGCTTATTCATTCAGATGATTTGGTGAAATATCTTAAGAAGACAAAGATTGAATATCTGAAAAAGCAATTTGCAAATAAAAAGAAATTTGTAACGATCACCTATCGAAGAAAAGAAGGAGATGGTTACAAGAGGATAACATTAGAAATTATTCCAGAAGATGAGAATTCACAAAATACATATGAAGGATTTTTATATGTTAAAGAATGATCTATAAAAGGAAACAATAGAAATTAATAAAAGGGCGTGACGGCAGAAAACAAAATAATGACACAAAATTTACTGAAAAAATTAGCACTACTAAAAATAGACGTAAAAAAATTTCATTGCTATAATAGAGATAGAAAAAAATAAAATAAAAATTAATTCTAATAAAAAAATAAAAGCATTAGACATAAAAACAATGCCATACCCAGGATTTCCAACAGATATGCAATCAGTATTTGCAGCAATGCTAACTACAGCAAAAGGAACATCTATAATTGTAGAAAATATATTTGAAAATAGATTTAAATATACTCAAGAATTAAATAAAATGGGAGCAAAGATAACAGTAGAGGGTAAAAGTGCAATAATAAGAGGAGTACGAAAACTATATGGAGCAAATGTGAAAGCAACTGATTTACGTGGAGGAGCAGCACTTGTGCTAGCAGGACTTTCAGCAAAAGGAATAACCAAAGTAGAAAATATAGAGTATATTTTAAGAGGGTATGAAAACTTTGACAAAAAATTAAGAAACATAAATGCAAATATACAAATGATAAATGATTAATAGCAAAAAGTAAATGATGCCAAATACCGCCTAATATGGTTTAAAATAATTGTTTTTTCGGCTCAATACATGATTTAAGAAATTCTAAATTACTTTTTTGGGACCCTTTCACTTAGTCCTCGCTGGCGCTCGACGTGAACATTCCACAAAAAATCAATTAAGAATTTCTAAAATCATTCCAATCGCACTCAAAAGCAATTATTTTAAACCATATTAGGCGGTATTTGGCATCATTTACTTTTTGTCACCAACATTTTAATAAAAAATATTTGCAAAAACTATGGAAATATGCAAAAATATTTGATAAAATACATTATGTTAAAATTTGGAGGTGAAAACTTTGACCAAAAATCAAAAAGATAAAATAGATGACTTATTCTATTATTCTCCGATAAATACAGAAAAAACAACACAAAAAGAACAAAAAAGGAAAACAAAAGAAAGAGAAAAAAGAATAAAAAAACAAAATAGCCAAAAGAAGGTAGAAAATCAATTTGATTATGATAACGAAATGGTAATCAAAATGACAAACAAAAACAACCAAAAAAAAGAAGAACAAAATAAACAAAAAATGTCAAAAAAGCAAAGGCAAATATTAAAAAAGAAAAAAAGAATAAAACGAATGTTAAAATTCACTGCATTATTAATGATAATAATAGCAGGAATTATATTTGCGCTTGTTTCACCAATCTTCAATATACAAGAAATTGAAGTTAGTGATAATGAACAAATAAACACAGAAACAATAATAAGCTTATCACAATTAAACTTAGGTCAAAATATATTCAAATTTAATAAAAATAAAGTAAACAAAAATATAAAAACAAATGCATACATAGAAAGTGTTGAAATAAAAAGAAAACTTCCAAATAAAGTACAAATTCAGATAGAAGAAAGAAAAAAAGAATATAATGTAGAATTTTTAAATGGATATGCATATATTAATAACCAAGGTTATATATTACAAATATCAGAAGAAAGACAAGCTTTACCAACAATTCAAGGAATATCAACACCAGATGAACAAATTGTGGAAGGAAACAGGCTAAATTCAGAAGATTTGGAAAAACTAGAAGTCATTATTCAAATTATGAATATATGCAAAAACTACGAATTAGACAGTAAAGTAACAAACATAGATATATCAAAAAAAGATGAATATACACTATATTTAGAGGAAGAAAAAAAGACAATTTATCTAGGAGATAAAAACAATTTAAGTAATAAAATGCTTTATGTACAAGTAATAATAGAAGAAAATCGTGGAAAAGAAGGAGAAATCTTTGTTAATGGAGATTTAAATAACAATTTCAAACCAAGATTTAAAGAAAAAGTATAATTATTGTAAAGGATGATAGTTATGAAAAACAAAATAAAAATAAGTATTGTTCTAGGAATTATGTGCTTTGCACTAACTGCTGGAATTTGTATACAAATAAAAACAGTAAAGAATTCGAATTCAACAGTAAGTCAAAGCTATACAGAAAATAACTTGAGAGCAGAAGTTTTAAAATATAAAGAAAGATATGACAACAAAATAAAAGACATAGAAAAAATCGATAAAGAATTAGAAGAAGAAATTCAAAAAGCGACAGAAAACAATTCAGAATTATCAGATGCACAAGAACAAATAAAAGTTGGAAATAAGATTTTAGGATTATCTGAAGTTAAAGGACCAGGAGTTACAATTACTGTAAAAGATAGTGATGTAGAAGCAACTAATTTAGTGGACTCAAGTAAGTATCTAGTACATGATAAAGATATATTAGACATTGTAAATGAACTGAAAAATGCGGGTGCAGAAGCAATATCAATAAATAATGAAAGAATAGTTCCAACAACGTTTATAATATGTGGTGGAAATGTTATAAACATAAATGAAGAAAAAATAGGTTCACCATTTGTTATAAAAGCAATAGGATTACCAGAGACATTAGCAAACCTAAGTAGACCAGATGGAACATTAGCAAGATTAAAAGAACGTAAAATAAAAGTAGAATTACAAAAAAATAATGACATAACAATTCCAAAATATACAGGGGTGTTTAATTTCAAATATGCAAAAAGCAGTAATTAGTAGGAGGTCATTATATAATGAAAAAAGTTGAATTGAAAAAAGGAAAAATAACAGTTGTTATAACAATTGCAATAGCTTGTTTTGCTTTAGTTACAGTAATGTTTATGCAATTTAAAGTAGTAAACGAAACTGATATAACTTCAATAGAAACAATGAGAGAAGAAGAACTTAGAACAGAACTTGCCAATTGGAAATCAAAGTATGATGAAACAAATGAAAAATATGAAGAAACACAAAGTAAAATAGAAGAATATAAACAAACTAAACAATCTAATGAGGAAACAGAAAAATTAGTAGATGAAGAATTAACAATGGTGAATATGAATTTAGGAAAAACGGATGTAGAAGGGGAAGGAATAGAAATAATCTTAAGAGAAACTACTAATGAGGAAATAAGCCCAATAAATGCAGACGATTTACTGGTTATAGTAAATGCACTAAAATTGGCAGGAGCAGAAGCAATATCTATAAATGATGAAAGAATAATAAATATGACAGATATAGTTAATATAAATGCGGATACAGATGATTTATTTATAAAAATAAATGGACAAAGGATTTTAGCACCCTATGTTATAAAAGCAATAGGAAATATAAACAAATTAAGAAATACGATGAACTTGGAAAATTCAACAATATCTAAGCTAAGAAGAAGTGGAAAAGACATTGAAGAAAAATATAAAGCTTATCTAAAAATAGATGAATATACTGTTTCAAGAGGAAAAAATAAATTATTACAAAAATATGTAAAATAAAAAATCTAGCATAAAGTGCTGGATTTTTTATTTTGCCCAAAATCCAGTATGCCGTAAGAAAAAAGTAGGAAAATAATATTTTTGTTACAAAAGTTTAATTAAAATGTCAAGAATTAACAAAAAAACTAAAAATATAACTTCCGTAAGTACATTTGAAGGTAAAGAAACAAATGGGAAAAAGTGCATCTTGAAATAAAAAATAAATTTGTTAAACTAAAAGTAATATATATATATAAATCAAAGGAGAAAGCAAAATGGAAAAACGTAAAACATTTTTGAAAATAATTGCTATAGCGATTTCAGTTATAACAATTTTAGGAATTTTAGTGAAAGGAATATATTCAGCAAATGACAATCATTATGTTATTGATGTTGTAAATGAAAGTGCAGCAAGCAAAAATGAAGAAATGCAAATAACAGAAAAGATTGTAAAACCAGCTAATCAACAGTATTTTGATTCAAAAGAATTAAACTATGAAGTAGAATTAAAAAACATAATGCAAGAAAACTTTGAAACACAAGTTGCTATGGTAATAGACACTTCATACAGTATGGGAATAAATGATGCACAAAATACTGCAAAAACTAAAGCAAAAGAATTAGCAAGCGGTATATTGAATAATGTTAAAAATTCTAGAATTTCTGTATCAAATAATAATAACGTTAAACTTAATATGACTAGTACAAAAACTGATGTTAAGAATAATATAAACAACATAAACAATCAAATAAATGCTTTAAAAGATGGAGAAGGTAGTGATAGTAACATTGGTTTAGATAATGCATATAAGACATTTACAACACCATTGGATTCAAAAAATACTGTAAATAAGTACATAATTGTTTTTACAGATTCAACAGATGAAGTTTCAGAAAAAATGAAACAATTAATGGAAAATGATAAAAACTTAAAAATTATATCAATCTTAATTGATATGACAAGTACATCTTACATAAACAATGGAGTAGCAACAGCAGGAGAAGTATATGTTTTACCAAGTGAAGTTTCAGCAGAAGAAATTACAAATGCAAAAGTACTAGATTTTAATTTGATATATGATGAACTAAATAGAAATATAAGAAATATAAATGTTAATAATGTTTTCTCAAATGAGCTTTTAAATTATTTTGATATTTCAGATTTTAAAGCAACTAATGGAACAGTGGAAAAAACAGAAAATGGCTATACATGGAATGTTGACCAAATCAAATTCTCAGAAACTGAAAAATTAACTTTCAAAGTTACATTAAAATCAAATATTGATATAGATGCAGGTATAATATTTAATGAATTGTACACAAACAAAACACAAGATATAAATTACAATACATATAAGGATGATACAAATAAAAAGCAGTTAGAAGGAACAGATTCAAGAGAAAATACAGAATCAACAGTTATAAAAATTTGTCAAGGTTACGATTTAAAAATAAAAGCAGTAAATGAAGCTAATAATAAATTAGCAGTAGACGGAGTAACTGTAAAAGTAGAAGGAAAAAATGAAGTGGGAGAAGTAGTTTGTGATATTACTAAACAAACAGATAGTGATGGATATGTAACTATTACAGCAAGTGATGCAAGAGCATTAAGAGGAGATGGAACAATAACATATACAGTTTCACCAACAGAAGTAAAAACAGGTTATATTTCAACAGATCCTATAACATTTGATATAACAAATAATAAGACAACAAGAAAACTTGTATTTGACAATCATGAATCTAATGTAAATGGAACTGTAAATGAAGAAAAAAGAAGTGTTGAAGTCATAATGCCTATTAATGCACAAAGAATAGACTTTGAAATAAAATCAGTTGAAAATGGAAATGACCAAACAACAGTATCTGATTGTGAATTTGAATTAATACAACCAAAATTAAATAACAAATATGAAATGGATGTGTTAGCAGGTAAAACTGATGAAAACGGAATCTTACATTTTTCTCCAACAGTTATGACAAAAGATGGAACATACAATTATATTTTAAGACAAGTATCAGCGCCAGACATGTATGAAGTAACAAATTTAACATTAATAGAAATAACATATAAAGATGGAATAATAACAAAAATATCAAAACAATTTAATCCAAATATAGATACGGAGGTATGTACAGATAAAGAAAATCATGTTTTGATTACAGTAAAAGATGAAAGCTTAAAAACAAATCCATTTGATTTACAAATAAATTTAAGTGATGATAAAGATGGAACAAAACTAGAAGGTGTAACATATTTGGTTTCTACAACAAATTCAAATAACCAAGTTAGAAATGAATATGTAACAACAAATGAAGATGGTCAAATAAATACAAAAATCTATGGAAGTGGTAATTTAAATATTAAAATTACAGAACAAAGTCCAAAAGTTGGATATGTTGCAGATACAGTTTCAAAAAATTTAACAATTGACAGAAATAATAACATAATAACAATTTGGTATAAAACAGAAAATCTAAATGTAGAACAAAGTACAAGCCAAGAAGATATAATTGTAAATTTAACAAGTACAAAGAAAAATAAACAAAATATAGTAAGAGTATCTTTAGTAGATGCTGATGAAAATGATGTTGATGTTGGAAAAAATGTTATATATTATTTGAAAGATACAGAAACAGAAATCCAATATGGACCAGCAGTATCAGATAAAAATGGTGAATTATCATTTACAATAGAAAATAAAGAAGAAGGACAACACAGATATTCATTAATAGTAGATAAATCAAGTGTTCCACAAGAATATGATGTTGAGCAAGTTGCAGATCATATCGGATTTAATTTGGTATTTGATGGAGAAGGCTATATAGTAGATGAAAATGTTATAGATAATCAAACTATTATAAAAGACTACTATTCAAAAGTAACTAATGAAACAAGTATGGAATATACATGTTTTATAACAGTTGGTTATAAATTAATAGAAGATAACACAGTAGATTTTAGGGTACAATTGAATGATAAAGACGATACTCGTAAAGCTCTTGAAGGAGCAAAATATAATATTAATATTGAATGGGATATTAATGGTGTAACAAGAACAAAAACAATAAAAGAAAGACAAACAAATACTAGCGGAAACTTATCTACAAGAATTGTAAAAGCTGATCAAGTAAGAATATATGTACAACAAGTTGGAGCAAGTGCAGGATATACTATTGACACAACAACACAAGAAATATATCTAAGTTTTAGAAATAATGGATTAACAAATATAACATCACAATCTCCATATGATAGAGGACAAACTAATGTTAATGAACCAAATCAAGGAGCATATATAAATGGTGGATCAACAATTGTATATCAACATTTAAACAAAAAGAGAACAGCAGAAGATACATATCTAAATTTAACAATAAATAAACTTGATACAAATGGAGCATATGTAGATGGAGTTTTAGTTAATATAAAATCAAATATTTTAAAAGACAAAACTAATGGGGCATTAAATGACAAAAAGACAACAGGTGAAAAAGGTTCAGCAGGAACAATTGCATATGATTATAAGAGTTACTTAGAAGATAAAACACATAATGATTATATAAGAGTTCCAAATATAGGAAAAGAAGGAACAGAGAATGATGAAATAATTTATGATTTAGAAATATCTGAATTATCAAGAAAGAATAATGATCCATCACAAGATACAGTAAAAAATGGAACAACTGTAAAATTAAGATTAATATTTAGAGAAAAAGACAATAGAATTTTATTAACAAATGTTGAAACAATATATGGAAATAGACTAGTAAAAAGTAAAACATTCTCAAGTGCAGGAGATAATAGTGAAGGAAGAGCAGAAGAAGATTCTTTAGGTGTATATTTAGCAAATATTACATTAGATTTATATACAAATTACGATGAAGTAGGAAATCTAGCATTAGACTTAAAGAAACAAAATAATACAGGAAATGAATTAACAGGAGCAGAATATGATATAAAAGTTGTAAATCCTGATACAACAGTAGTTAGAAAACATGTTAAAGTTGATAATGGAGATGAAAACTCTGCAATAGAATTAACAGGATTATCTGTAAATGTAGGAAGCTTAATTTATATAACAGAAACTACAGCTCCAATTGGTTATGGAGTAAATACAAATGCTGAAACATTAGAAGTAAAACAAATTACTGATGATGGAGAAGTTGTTTTAGAACAAATAGATCAAGCATACTCAGCAAACAGATTAAAATTAGAAAAACAACAATCAACAACTACATCAGCAGGAACAACAAAGAGTAACTATTTAGTAACATTAACAGATTATTCTTTAGATAAATTCGAATTTAATATTAATGCAGTTGATTCTACAACATTAAATGGAATAAATGGTTATGGATTTAAAGTAGAGAGTTCATTAGGTGCCCAAAAAACAGTAATAACAGATTCTAATGGAAATGGATTAGTTAATGTTGGAGGAAATATAGAAAATAGCACAATAACATACACAATAACATCAAATAAGGTAGCAGATTATTATAAACCATTTAAAAATACAATAAAAGTAAATGTAGTATTTGATGTTTCGGGTAATGTTGATATTGATAGCACAATGAATACACAAACAGATGCTAATTATGGAAGAATATGGAGTATTAAAAACTTAGAGACAAGTGGAAAAATCAATATACAAATCTTATTAGATCATCAAGACCCATTAGTAGTAAATGTAGAAACTGTTGACAAAATAACAAATGCAGTATTAAGAGATACTGAATATAAAATAACAGATTCTCAAGAATTACCAGGAACAGGAAAAGAAGCTATACAAGTAGGATATTGTTTAGAAAATGGAGTAAAAACATACAAACTAATTCAAACGAAAATAAATAATTCTTATGCAAAAATGTCAGATAAGACATTTAAAATAACATACACAAATGAAAAAGTAACAGATGCAACTCTAGATAGTGATAGAGATGATGATACTATAGCAATAACTGGTAATAAAGCAATAAAAATAAGAATATATGTAGAACCAAAAGTACCATTTGAAATTACAAACTTATATTATTTTGAAAATACAACAAAACTACAAGGTGCAAATTTTGAAGTAACAGAAGTATCTGGAGGAGATAGAGGAACAGGAACAACAGATGCAAATGGAATAACAGGAATATATTCAAGTATATTAGGAACAAATCAAGAACTTATATATAAAGTAAAACAAACATCAGGTGCAAGTTCTTATGCAACTGTAGAAGAATTCTATGTAAAGGTTAAATATAACGAAAATAGAGAAATAACAGAAGCAAAACTTGTTGATAACAATGGAAATGATGTTGAAGAAAATAGATTTGTAACAGTATCATATGCAAAGACTTCAACAGTTTCAACATACAATGGTAATACAAAAGGAATAGTAAAAATACAAGTATTAAATTATCCAGAATTTAAAATGAACATTGAAAATGTAGATAGAAGAGATGGAACAACAAAAATAGCAGGAACTGAATATAGTGTATCTTCTAAATATAAAACAAGTGAAAATCAAGAAGTTTCATTTACAAGTACAAGTGGTGTAATAACAAATACAGATGGTATGGGCATAGCACATTTAGATAAAACAAAAGATAACACAGTAGTAACATATACAATAAAAGAAGTTAAACCAGCAATTGGTTACCAAACATTAGGAAAAGACATAGATGTTGTAGTTACATATGACGAAAATGGATATGTAAGTAATGTAACATTGAAAGATAATGATAATGTTAGTCAAATTGCTAGTGTATCAAAAAGCGAAACTATGACTAATGATGTTGACAAATTCCAAGTTAATGTACAATTAAAAAATAATCCAATATTAAAATTTAACTTAACAGCAGAAGATAGTGTAGACCATAATACAAAAATAAAAGATATTGGTTTCCAAATTGTAAGTAAATATGCTGAAAATGTATATTCTAATTCATCAGCAACAAATAAAGTAAATCAAACTCAAACACCAGAAACATCTTATACAGATATAAATGGTTATACAGCATCATATTTAGATAGAACATTAGAAAACAAAGATATGTATTATACAATTAAAGAAGTTCAAAAATCTGCAGGTTATAATTGGCAAGACAAAGACATAATTATAAAAGTTACATATGATAATGATGGAAAAATATCAACAATTACTCCAACACAAGGAGGAGAATTAATTAATATTACATCATTTGATAAAGATAACTTTGAAATAAATATGGAAATATATAATGAAGAAATTAAAGAATTTGGAATTCATTTAACAGCAGTTGATACATACAATGTAAATAAAAAATTAAATGGAATGAGAGTAGAAGCATTCTTGACAGATTCTACAAGACCTACTGATTATGTATCAGATGGAAAATATGAATTAGTTGGAGATAAGGCATTATTAACAGGAGCAGATAGAGATAATAACGGAACACCTGATATTTCTTATGGTGAAGATTATGAATCTATGGGACAATATACAAAAGGTGCAGGAACTAGAACATTAAGACTAGTTATAAAGAATGATTCAAAACAAACAAGTCAAAGTGGTTATTACTTAGATAGTTATGATGGAAGTAATTCTGGAAATAATGTTGGTTACTATACAGGAACACACTACAATCAAGATGCAAAATATCAAACAGTTGCATATCAATGTTTAATTAATGTAACTTTTGATGATGAAGGAAAAATAACTGATGCAAGATTAAATACAGGATTAAATACATATATAGGATGGCTAGTAGATGGAAGATATGTTCAAATAGATGAAAACAACTTAATAGATCATACAAATTACAAATTGAATATTACTTTAAAATTCTTCCCAATGTTTGATTTAAAATTAAATGCAATGGATAATTATACATTCCAAAGTGAAGTTGATGAAAATGGAAAACCAATTTCATTAGATGGTGCTAAATACACAGTATCAACAGAAAGAAAGAATACTTCAAGAGACGAAGATGAATTTGTTAGAGCTGGATATATCGGATATGGAAGCACATATGGAAATGGACATGTTGTTGATGGATCTATTTATGAAGATACAAATGAATTATTTGTACCAATAGAAAAGAATTATACAAGATTATTCTATGTATATGAGCAATCAGAACCAAAGAATTATCAAAAATATGTAGATAGATACATAACAAGAGAAAATCAAAAGTTAGTT
>ERZ826016.1946-NODE-1946-length-17469-cov-3.553520_pt1 | contig 17469 bp, 13 predicted proteins | sample MGYA00519872_ERZ826016 | MGnify/ENA primary metagenome ERZ826016 (study PRJEB31778, sample SAMEA3449218) | human gut metagenome | biome: human gut; feature: human-associated habitat; material: faeces | place: United Kingdom | collected 2010/2012 ... | reverse complement strand
TATTCCGCCCCGTTCTCCACTTTTTTCTTCAGCCAGTAAAGGTCAGTCTCGATATTAGGCGCTTCTTCGTGCTTCTCCGGATAACAAGCCACCCCGTAAGAAAATGGCGTACTGCTGACTTTCATCTCCGAACCATCCACAAAAATACCTTTATTGAAATTATTGATTTGCTCCTGCAACTCGATAGCATGATGATAACCGTCACCTTCCGGTGTAAATACCGACTCATGTTTCGCTTTGTCACCACGCAACACCAGTAATTCCGTGATATTCAGAAATTGCAGGTCGAGCAACACATACTCGGTTTCTTCACGTGTGAATCCGCTGCACAAAATATGCGGGACTACCGTAATATTGTATTTGTTCTGGATGGCGGCAGCCACGGCAACCGTTCCTGGACGCCTTCTCAAGCGGTTTCTCTGAAACAATCCGTTACCGAGGTCTTTATACACATATTCGCTGCGGTGAGTAGTGATATTGATATATTTCGGGTCAAATTCCCGAAGCGTATCGATTGTTTGATATAACTTTTCTATTCCCGTTCCTTTCAGCGGTGGAAGTATCTCGAAAGAAAAAGCAGTTTTCTTGTTGCTATGTATTAAATCAATTACTTTCATTCTTTTTTTGCTAATGTTCGTTATCTACTTGGATTAAACGTGCATATTGGGACAAAAATACGAAAAAAGAAAGATTTCTTCTTGATTTACTCTAAAATAGTTTTGTTTTTATCGTACTATATACATAAAAGAGGGTATATCCTGTAAATGGATGCCCCTCTCTTACCTAATCATTATTAAATTAGAATTTACTTTTTGAGGAATGATTTCTTCATTCTGACAATATCCGTCAGATAATCCTGCAAATCCTGTTCATGTTCTTCTTCTTCAGCAAGAATATGTTTTGCGATGTCACAGGTAGTAAAATCTTTCCCGTTAGTAAAGTCGGCGATTTCTTGGTAACGAATGATTGCGCAACGTTCGGAAGCCACATTGTCTTTCAATAAACTGACAGAATCAAACTCTTGCGGAGCATCATATTTGCATCTGGCTAGTTCGAACCATTTTTGAGGGTCCAGTACCGGAACTCCTTCTAACTCGATGATACGGTTGGCGAGTAGTTGTGCATGGCGGCGTTCCTCCTCGGCATGTTCCTCGAACTCACTTTGTACATCGGCACGCATAGCGCCTTCCACTACTAATGCACCTATCCAATACTGGTAGTATGCTAACCATTCCTCAGCTAATGCTGCGTTCAACTGCGAAATCAAACTCTCTACATCCAATTTTCCTTGTAGGATTTTTACACTTTCTCTAGCCATAATTTTTATGTTTAGGTTAATATGTTTAAGTTGCCTATGTAACAGCTGGGGGATATTTTTGTTTATCGCTTGTGGAGGTTTTAACAGAAAGAATAATTCTTTGGTTTCTCGTCTGATTCATGTAGTTCAATTTCTGTTGATACGATTATTCTATATTAGGCTATTTTTAGTATATTAATAGAGCAAGATTTGTTATATGCGCAATATTGTTTTATCAATTAAGAAAAGGGTAGTAAGATGACATCTATAAAAATAAAGTTCAGGCAATCAAAAATCTCTAAAAAGAAAGGCACTTGTTATGTTCAGTTAATCCATAAGCGAAAGATGAAAACAATCGCTACAGGGATAAAATTGGAGAAAGCTGAATGGGATCCTTTCAAGGAGCATGTGATAACTTCTAAGGCGGCTGTACAACGGTTTAAAGAACTGTTACTCATCCAGGAATATTTGGATGACGTGGTGGTAAACCTCAAAGAAATCATAATTAACCTGATGACCTCACAAACCTATGTATCGGCTGATATGATTGTACAGAACTATAGGGAGTTGGATTGTACCAAGAGTTTTTTCACAATGTTGGAAGAGCGCATAGAGGAGCTGAAGAAAAACGGGCAGAAGCGTACTGCCACAAATTATGAAGGTGCATTACGAATGTTCAGGCGGTTCCGAAAAGATAAGGATATATCCCCTGACGAGATAAACGGAAAATTGATGAAAGACTTGGAACTCTACCTGAAAAAGAAAGATAATTCTCTCAATACCATATCCTACTATATGCGTATTTTGCAAGCGGCTTACAACTATGCCGTAGAGAAATGCTGGGTAAAGAAGAATGCTTATCCATTCAAGAAAGTGTTTACCGGTGAAGAAAAAACTGCAAAGAGAGCAATCGACCGGAATGTAGTACTGAGACTGGAACACTTGAAATTAGAACGTCAGCCTGTGCTTGAGTTGACAAAAGATATTTTTATGTTCAGTCTTTATACCCGTGGCATGGCTTTCATAGATATTGCTTATCTGAAAAAAGAAAATTTGAAAGGTGATGATATACTGGAATATAAACGGCATAAAACCGGACAATTGATACAGATAAAGTTACCGGATTGCGCAATAACTTTGATAAAGAAATATGCCATAATCATGGGAGATACAGATTATCTGTTTCCTTTGTTGTATCATCCCGGAAGAAAGAAGTACTGCTCCTATGATAGTGCATTGCGGCTGTACAATAGAAGATTGAAGAAGGTATCCGGAATGATGAGACTGACCGAACCACTCACTTCCTATGTAAGTCGCCATACGTGGGCGACCCTGGCGAAATATCAGGGAGTTGCCACAATTATAATCAGTGACGCTATGGGACATACTTCCGAAGCCACTACTCGGATTTATCTCGACAGAATAAATAATGCAGTTCTCGACGAAGCAAATAATGCCGTTGTGACTTTGATAAGTGGGTGAAATTAATGTTAAATATGACTCCGGGGACGCATAAAGAATAATGTTTTATTATTTTTGCTATCAAAGTGTAACATTTCCCCTCTTACCAAGAGGCGGAACAACGTATTATCCCTGTTCCTTAGTGGGAGCAAAGTTACGTAATAGCATTGGAGTACGGGTTACGAAAAAGGCTCAATAATTTCGGATTTTAACCCAAAGTGCACCTAATTGATATTTTATATACCATTTTCACGCAATAATTGTGGTGATTTGCCGAAATATTTTTTGCAAAACTCTGAAAAATAGGTAGGAGAGCGAAAACCATATTCCTGTCCGATTTCAGAAAAAGGTTTATCTGTCAACAGTATATCCTTATATATCCATTCTGCTTTTCTTGCTGTAATCCACTTATGAGCAGATTGTCCAAACGACTCTTGAAAACGGCGTTTGAAAGTATTCAGGCTCATATTAGCTTGTGACGCAAATTCATTCAGTCCCGAAATATTCATATAGTTACTTAGTACAAAATCCTTGAAATCCACATCTTTGCCTATCAACGGATAGAAAAAAGTAGCAAGTTCTTCCTTAGTGTAATACACGCGGAAGAAGATGAATAATTCACGCTCCATTAGTTCGTGAAAATGCACGCATTCCAACTTGTCATCCAGACAATGATGCAAGAGGGACAGAAACTCCGTGATTCTTTTGCGAATAGGCAATATGGTGAAATCATAAACATAGCCATTCGGAATGAAATCCACTAACTTGTTGAATGAAAATCGGTTGCAGAAATCTATATTCTGTACGAACGAACAACTGATAATGGTACACTCTTTCAGTATTTTGACAATACAACAACTGTTTCTTGGAATTAACGACATTTCTCCCGCTTTATGAAGTTTACCTTTGTAACTGTTGCAGATGACCAACGCTTCTCCGGAAAGCATAAATAACAGCACTGATCTATCTACATTTATGGCTTGCGAAACATTACTTTCTTGAAAATGGGAAATACTAAAATTGACCGATGACGACAATTTGTAATTGTAACAAGTCTCATGCTCTTCCTTGTAAAACAGGCTCATAGTTCGTATGTTTTAAATTTGTTTTAAAAATAAATTCGCAAATCTTCCAATAGGTATATCGTATTACATTAAATAATAAATATTTATCTGCTCCTAATTAGGTATACTTCATTGTATTTGTTTTAAAATGTGCTTTAAACGATATAATTAAATAGAATTATGTATTTGATATATAGTTATATACAATCTAATTTAATATTTGTTCCGCCTCTTGGTAAGAGGCAGACTTTATATATACAAATCTGAATATAACTCAAATAAGGTTTTATGGAAATCAGATTTTGGATAATATTTCAGACAAAACAAGTTACATGCAACAAAACAAAATCGTAAAAATAGAATAGATGAAATACAGTTTTTGGCTTATACTACTAATATCAGGTTTCTTCTCTACCTTATCAGCACAAGATGTAGCGATCAAAACAAACGGGTTTTATTGGTTGACCACCACTCCTAATGCCGGAGTTGAATTAGCCCTTTCTAAAAAGATGACACTAGACTTGTCTGCTGCCTATAATCCATGGACGTTTAAAGATGATAAGAAGATGCATTTCTGGCTGGCACAACCGGAACTGAAATACTGGTTTTGTGAAAAGTTTGAAGGACATTTTGTCGGAATCCATTTACATGGAGCACAATACTTCGGAGGTTTTAATGATAAACGTTATGACGGCTATCTGGCAGGCGGCGGATTTACTTATGGCTATGACTGGATTCTGTCTCCCCACTGGAATTTAGAGGCGGCAGTCGGTGTCGGCTATGCACATTTATGGTATAAGGAAAGCCCGCGCATACCGTGCCTGAAGTGTTATGAGAAGAAACACAAGAACTATTTCGGCCCTACGAAAGCGGCTATATCAATCATTTATATATTCTAAACCGGTTAGCCTTATGAAAACAAAGATGCAATATATTACCCTGGCTGCCACTATCGGTCTGTTGTCGGGATGTGTAACTTCAAAGAAACAGGCGGAAAAGGTTGTAACTACAACACCTAATCCGTATATACTGACACCGGACACTGCCAATCGCATTACTATAGATTTGGTATTTAATGTACCGGAACATTATCTTGCAAAGCGCAATCGTCTTGTCATCACTCCGCAACTGATTAACGGAACAGAAATGAAAGACGAATATATGCCAGTAGTACTTGATGCACCTATATATAATAAGAAGATAAACAGAAAACAAGCATTAGACAACTATATTGACCCCTACGGGAAACAGGCCATGAAAGCGGATAAGACGAGCCGTTCTTTCAGTCTGCCTTATACGCAAACGGTACAACTGCCCGATGGTACGGAAAGCGGGCAAATTGTAGCGGTAGTATCAACAGACGGATGCGGTGCATGTACCGGTATCGATACGATTGATATTGCGGCTATCAGCAATCCGATCTCACTAATGAGTGACGTGAAAGAATCCTTGCAATTATCCTGGATAGAGCCGGAGTTTGTCATCCGTCCGAAGGTACATGAAGGCCGTGGGGAAGCAAAACTGCAATTTGCCATCAACAAATCGGATATCAACCTGGCTATGGGTGAGAACCGGAGAGAAATGGAAGGAATGCTCAATGCCCTGCAACCGATACTAAAAGACACGCTGGCCATATTGAACAGCGTTACTATCACCGGGCTTGCCTCTGCCGATGGCTCACTGGCATTTAATACGACATTATCACGCAACCGTGCGCAATCCGCCAAAAGTTGGCTGGTCAGCCAACTCTATCTAAACGCAGCCGGACAATGTATATTCGAGGTGAATTCCCGGCCGGAAGGTTGGCAACCGATATTGGCCGCCATGACAATGGCTGGAGATAAAGATTCTATCGCAGTAAAAGAGATATTGGGAAAGTACGCTAACGAAAACGATGACGTACAGGAGCGTTACATCCGCCGTCTTTCTTGTTGGAATAACATAAAGGACAAATACCTTCAGAAAGACCGTAAGGTGGAATACATATATACCTATACCATAAAAAGTTTTACGACTGATGCCGAACTGCTGGAGATGTACGACTCCCGTCCGGATGCCTTTAATGAGGAAGAACTATTGCGTGTATCCACTTTAAAGCAAGATAACGAAGGAAAGAAAGAAGTATATAAAACCATACTTAAATATTTCCCACAGTCACAAATAGGAGCCAATAATTATGCCCTGCTTCTGTTACGGGAAGGAGATTCACAAGGAGCAATGGATGTGCTGGCTACATTGACCAAGTACTCACCAGAAGTATTAAACTCTATGGCCGCTGCTTATGTGTATCAAAAAGATTACGAGAAAGCAATCGAATTGCTACAAGGTGTGGAACTGCCATCAGCCCGGTACAATTTGGGGCTTCTCAAGGCACAACAGCGTAAATTGGCTGAAGCCTATGCCCTGCTGAAACCGTTCGCAGACCTAAATAGTGCTATCGTGGCTTTGAGTGTCAACGAGAACCGGGAAGCCGAAAAGATACTGCTCCGTCTCAAAGACGAAAGACCGGTAGCCGAATACACCCGTGCCCTGACCGGAGCCCGGTTAGAAAAAGACCGTATGTTCTATGGTCACATCGAGGCGGCTTGCAAAGATAGCAATCTGAAAGAACGTGCTGCCGGAGAAGCGGATTTCATGCGTTACCGGAAGGATGATAAATTCATAAGTCTCATAAAGTAAGCTAAAGAAAGAGTATGAAAAATATAGGTTATATATTTCTGTTATCAATCATTCTGTTCAGCTCATGTGTCAGGGATGAAATAGCCCCCTGTCCACCGCTGAAAGTGATGATAGCTGTAAAAGATAAGAACTATTTCAATATAGATGAAATAGAACGTGCAACCGGACTGGAACAACGTGTAGACGAGAACCTGCCATTTCGCGCCTATGTTAAAAAGCTGTTTTACGCCATGTATAATGCCGAGACAGGCGAAGAGATATTTGTGCGCCATTTACATGATGTACAGGGGGAAGCCCCTCTTGCTACGGGGTATATTCCGGAGGATCTTCCTTTCGGAAAATATGTATTAGTGGTGTGGGGAAATATTTTTAGTGAGAAACCCATCTTGGAAGATAAGAATCACATGGTCTACAAATTGCACATGAATCAAATGGAGGGCTTTGATACTTATATGACCTGTGATACCCTGCTGTATGATGCTACCCACTCTGACTATACGGTAGACCTGGAACGTGTGAAAGGCAAACTCATCATTCAGTTAGAGAATCTGCCGGACAACGCAAATTATTCCAATAAGTCTTTAAGCGGTTTGTATCACTATCTGGATTACCAATTCAATTACTTCGACCAGACAAAAGTAGAGGCTGTGGAGGAGTGGAAAGACGATGAAGAAACTGTTTGCAAGCACGTACTCTCGCCATCTGTAAAAGAAAAAGGGACAAACGTAAAAATGAAATTTTACGATAATCCGGATCTTACGACAACTACGCTTCTACCCAAAGATGTAAACATAACCATGAACCGGAATGAGATAACGGTGCTAAAATACGTCTATGACGGTAAAGGAGATTTTGCCATTTACGTACTGTTGAACGACTCATGGGACATGATATATGATATGGGAATTGATTAAAACAAGATAGAGATTAAAAATAAATTGTCAAATTAGAAAATTGAGAAGAATGAGAAAACAATTTTTATCAATGATGGCTATAGCGGGAATAACCCTGCTTGCCTCATGTAGTAACGATGAAATCGTTCCTGCTATCGATAACGGTAGTAATGGAGTGGAGTCTGAAATCACACTGGCATTAAGTAGTGGTGGTTCAGGTCTGGAAACACGCGCAGGACGCCCAGTTAATAGTTCTGCTGCGGCTAATAGTGTAGATAAAGTGCAGTTGAAACTTTACAAGAAAAACACGGGTACAAGTTCTTGGGAAGAGGCTACTGGTGTTAAGATAACAGGTACAGCTATTGACAATAATAACATTCTAACTTGGTCTGGACCGACAGGAGAAGGCGTTCCGGGAACTGGTTCTCGTGAAGAAAAACAGACTATAAAATTAAAAGAATTGGGTGAAGGCAACTATAAAATTATAGCTTATGGTTATCAAACTGGTCATGGCTATGTATCTCCAACATTCACTGACAATACTACTGATGGTGGGTATTTCACAACATCCCAAATAACATATACAGCAGGTGACAATGGTACAAATGTAGAAGAATTATTTGCCGGTTCTGCAGATTTTCAAGCTGATAGCAAAGGCAAAATCACTACGGCAAAAGTAGAAGTTAAAATGCATCGTCAAGTGGCTGGTATGATCGGCTATTTTCGTAATATCCCAGTTAAGAAGTTAAATGAAGAAGGCATAGCCACAGCCGTTAGATATGTAAAAGTAAAAACAGTAGCTCAGGCAGATAAATTCAAATTTCCTAGTGTAGAATCATTCAATGGCGTAGCTCAGGCAACAGGTGATTATACTTTGCTGACATACGATTTATCTACTATTATCGGTCCTTCAAAATATAACCAACAGGTAAATGATGCAAAAGAAGACTTAACAAAGACATTTACAATAGCTGCAAGAACAGAAGTTCCTGTTACCGTTGCAAATTCTATCTTTGCAGGCCGTTTTATCGTTCCATTCTCTGCTATAGTCGATCAAAATACACTTCGTGTAGTTTTGGAAGATGAGAGTAACAATGAACTTAGAAGCTGGAATATTAAGATCAATACAACTACTGGCGGAGATAATCCTGGAAATACTTTGAAATATAATATTGAACGCAATAAGTTCTATTCTATCGGTCAAAAGATAAGAGCTGATGCGACTGAAGATCCTGGAGAACCTGGAAAAGATCCTGACACCCCTGTTGATTTGAATAATGACAACGACATTATTGTCATCTTAAACGATGCTTGGGATGTAATCTACAACATGGGATTAGATGACTAATTAAATAATTGAATTAAGACTTTAATTCTCCTGAAGCCCCGAAGCTCTAAACCGCTTCGGGGACTTACAGGAGTTTTCCAGAAGTTCTAAAATGATAAAGCCGACATTTTAGAACCCTATTTTAAACTAATTGAAAAGTATATATAGATGAGAACGATTCATTATATCCCCATACTGATTATTTTGTTTTTTGCAGCCTGCACACCGGAAGAAAACATAACACCGGATGAACAAGGTAACGTCACCTTCGTTTTCACGGCAGGAAATGAGATAAACACCCGGACGATTCTGAACGGTTCCGAGAATTTACAGCATGTGGAGAAGGTTTATCTCTATATATTTGACGGTACAACCGATGCGGCTACTTATAAAAGCTGCAAAGAACTCTCCTGGCCAACTCCCGGAGAAGTAAATTACAAAGGAATTACACGCCGTTATTCCATGACATTAGCTTCGGGTAATTATACATTTCTAGCCATAGGCTTAGATGACAAATCAGGAGCGACCTATAATCTTCCGGCGGCAATAGCCGAAGGAAGCACACTAGCCGATGCCAAAGCGACGCTGGCATCCGGAAAAACAAAAGAAGATATTGCACAATCCGAACTCTTTGCAGGTCATGTCACCGCCAGTATAAAAGAAAGCGGTAATGATCCGGTGACAATTACCCTTTACCGCAGGGTGGCAGGAGTTATGGGTTGGTTTAAAAATGTGCCTGCAAACGTAGCCAAGATACAAATATCCTTATATACCCAACAAAATGGAAGCGGATATCTGGTGAAACAAGAACCTACCGGCGATATAAGGGAACCGGAACATTTCAAAGATTATCTCACCACACCTGTTAGTACGACGGAACAGGACAAAATATTAGTGTCTATCAATGTCCCGGCCGGAACGACTGCCGAGCAAGTCTTATCAGGCGGCTCATACGTGCTTCCTGCGGCAGCTCCAATAAAAATAGAACCAGATTATGATACGTACCCAGATGAAGATCCAAGAGTAGGCACGGAATACACTTTAAGGGTGGAACTAATTGGTGCTGACGGAACAACCATCAAAACCCAGCGGGTAAGAATGCAAGAAGGGGACGATTTATATATTCCTGTATTTGTTGATGGTGGGACTGGAGCTGTAGGGTATGATCTAGGTGGCCCCTTCCGTTTCCCCATTGTAGCCAATCGTTTCTACGGGATTGGTACGGCATTGGCTCCGATTGATTTAGGTGGAGGGGGAGAAGATATTGTGATTACGGTTGATCCGATGTGGGAAGGTATTAGCGAAGATATTCCATTAGAATGACAATAAGATAAATTATATATGAGAAAGACATTAACATATTTGTCAATTGCTTATTTATCTTTACTACTCTTATCATGTAGTAGTGAAGAAATAATATCTCCTGTAAATGAAAGTTTGGTAGAGATGCCCATAGCTATTGATATAGTAGCCAAAAGCCAAAGCCAAATAGAAACCAGAGTCATTACTGACGAAGAAATAGCAGGAACGTGCAATGTGGACATAATAAAATTGTTAGTTTACAGCGCAACCACACAAACTGACGATAGAAGGACATTAACATTTCATTCCGAGCAAGAATTAGAATGTAAAAAAGAGGGAGGGAAATGGGTAGCTCGTGGAAGCATTATAGGAACTGCCGGAAATTACTACTCCATTTTCGCATTAGGATATAGCAGTGCTGAAGCCAGTTCATTCGAGATCTTGCCTAATCCACTTCAAAAAGAAACTACGACCTATGGAAATACAAAAGTTTCTCTCAAATACACAACACTCACCGGCACGCTCAACAGCTATAATACTCCGGAGTTTTTCGCAGGTAGTGTAATCCCCAAAGGAGAGGTTAATGAAATATTCCAGGCAAATGATGAGGTAAAACTCACAGGAACCCTATATCGTGCGGTGGGGAAGGTGCAATTATCTCTTACCAATATTCCTGCAAGCATCAAAAAGGTGTCTTTATTGTCTGAGAAAATTGCCGAATACAATATTCTTTATCGCATCAGTGATGCTGGAAGTATAATAAGCCAATATCCGATGGGAATACCTGAAGAAAGAGAGTTGCACAAATACGTAAGCGAGATTACATCGGTTGAAAGACTGGCTGATACAGAATGGCAAGCATCGCTCTCGTCTTTTATTATCCCTCTAAAAGAAAGTTTACTCTATGTAGATGCAACTGATAACAACGATAAAACTACCCGCTATCTGATTAAATGTGCGGATAAGATGCATAACTCAATATGGATTTATGTACTTGGATATGGTGTAAAATCATATAGATTTTCAATCCCCCCCAATTACAAAGTCAAAATAGGCGGGAGATTTGAACAGTTGAAGAACTCCGGCAATGTATTAATTGACTTAAGCGATATAGGCGAATTTGAAGGAGGATTTTTACCCGAAGGATAAATTGAATGGATATGAAACAGATCATTTTAATAATATCAGTATGTTTTTCATCTCTCTTGTATTCATGTACGGATGATAATCTGGCAGATACTCCCACAAAAGAGAGTAGTGAAGGAAAACGCAGCATAACATTTGCCATCTCAGCCGGAGATGAAAATAATCTCAATGTAACAACGAAAGCCAAAGGCACAGTGGTTACAGATGACTATGCCGTAAAATTCTATCTTTTTGAGAAAAATGCAAACGATCGATATGAACTCATTAGGAAAGAAGATATCACTCAACCTCTCTATACAATTGAGGATTTAAAGACGGAAGGTACGTATAAATACACATTTATAGCGACCAAGCAAGCCAACAAATCGGCTTTAGATGCGATGGATTTTAGTTCGACTAAATGGGACTTGAGTAATTATACAATCACTCTGCCGAATGCTAATGCTTCAGTTATATCAAAAAGCCTTATAGAAAACAGTTATATCAGTTTTTTTGACGACCAAGGTAAAAATATACCGGGGTATGGTTATGAATATAGTCCTGATTGTGAAACGATCGAGGTAAAAAGAGATCTGGATATATTCGGGTGTGGGTCGGAAATAGCACCTGGTATGACATTCAACACGCCAATCAATGTCATCATGGAACGGCAATTCGGAATAGTTGAATTTGTCTTTCAGGATGCACAGGCAGGCGACGAGCTCACATGCTCATTTTCTTCTGAATACTACAGGCTGTATTTTACCCAAATGACAAAAGAAATAGCAAGACAATATTTCGTATCAGACAATGATGCGGAAATAGCATCCGACATATTTGCAAACTTAGGTTTTGACTATACAAAAGGTGATTATTACTCTGCTTTAGGTGTTTACAGAAGCGGATACGGAATATTACCTATATTTAAAAAGACAAAGACTTTAGCAGCCGGAGAGAATTCAATTCAGGTATATATGCCCTATACGACAGCAGAAACTGTGGGTAGTAATGTAGACGACATTTATAAAGCTAATTATATCAGAACCGAATTTACAGATATAGATGGAAATACAATCAAAGCTCAAAAAGGAAGCGTTACTTTGGAAGTTAAAAGAGGGGGGACGCAGATAAAAAGATATACTACGGATATTCCTTTCCCTATCTATAGAAATGGCAAGACGATCTTCAAAACGGTAGGAGACGATTTTTTACAAGTCAAATTCGGACCGACAAATGATACAAGCGGCGATGGCATTCAGATAGATGGTGATGGATGGCATGGAGAAAACTAATCAAATTACACAAAAGATTATGAGAAAGATAACTTATATATTCGGATTATTAATGTGCATTTTCTTTTTCTCTTGTGAAAAAGAAGAATTTACCACTAATAGTGGTAACGAAGACAGTGGAAATGATTTCTATATTAATCCGGAAGATACCGCTGGTATTATTGTGCCCGAAGGATATTCTCTCGTCATTTTTCCTAGTAACCAAGCAATGACAAGGGCTGGTGGTGAAACACGTATCCAGCATCTCCAGTATATCATTTATCAGCAAGATGAATCAGGGAATTACATACAATATGAGGCGAATAAGATTATAAAACAAGACCTGTCATCCTGGCCTCTTAAAGCAGAGATTACATCTTTACCTAAAAACCATACCTACAAAGTAGTTTTCTTAGGGAATGTGGATAAAAGCGCATTTGGTGTCAACCAAACAGAGGAAGTTCTAATCGGAACAGGAAAAGGTACTAATTATACTGACGCACGCATCGTACTACCCATCGTCGAATTTTCAGACAACAATATGTTTTTTCATGCAAAAGCCAATTTTAACACAAACGCAACAGCCTATGTGCCCATAACCCTTAAACGAATCGTAAGCAGAAACGATATCACAAAAGAAGGATTATCAACTGCATATGCCAATGGAGTGACCAGCGATAAAGAATATAAAGCCGCATATTTGGAACAAATTGTTCGGGAGAAAATGAAGCAAAGCATTTTCACCGGAAGAAACAGTACATTTAGGTATCAGATGGCAGAAAGTGTAAAGGCAGATCTCATTTACCCCTTAATTTATATGGGACTGGCACAGGAGAGCGATGCGAATACTTTAAAAGATAGATATACCGCAATCGGGAAATATATATCGGAGTGGGATTCCTACAAGTCGGCAAATGCTAATGTACTTAAATATATTTGGGACGCTCGTGGAACATATCCGGATCTTGTACAGACAGAATATGCCAATAATTTTTGTATTAGGTATGCACAATACTTATATGATACATTCGTGGAAGAGGAAAGTAAAGATAACACTTCTTTAGAAGCGGCTCTGGAAAGGATATATTTCGACAATATAGATATAAGAGAAGGAAACTTTTCAGTAAAAAGTATCGATAAATCTGTCAGTAAAGCAATAGATGCATTGGATACAAGTTATACTTCAGGAGAGTTATTGCCTTGGAGGAACATAACTAACAATATAAAATCCATCGTACAAATAAATGAGGCTATGCCTATGCCCGGAGCTGTGGATTTTGACCTGAATGTTGATGTCGCATATAATCTAACAAGGAACAAATACTATAGTATGAAGGATGCCCCGGACTATGGAAGCGACAAATATATTTCCTTGATATCATTTGGAGAAGCGGCGACGAGCAGTAATAAACTGGGTATTCTCAAAATTTCCTCGGCTTCTTCGGAAGGAACTAATATTAATCATGTGCCGAATACAAGTACCGAAATCATTAGTACCGGATTTAACGCTGGTGAATTGCACCGTAACATAAGGAGTGTGACGACACAGAACATTTCGAATGTGAGTCTTATTAATCCAAAGTTACTTATGACAGGTGATACTTACAAACAGAAAGTCGAAGTAAGTTTCTATAATGTATTGCACTATGCCCTGAATCCAACAGAAAACGGAACAAGTCTCACAATAGGGAATGACACGCAATTCACAATAAAGAATATACCTGCTTCTGCAAAAGGAAAAGTCGCTAGTCTACAATCTTTACTATTGAATTACTTCAACAGTAAATATCCAAATCTTGAAAACTGGAAAGATTCAGAAATCTCATTTCCTATGGTGACCTTTCAAGTACCGGATTTATCCCCACTCAATATGAATGTAACGATAACATGGACAACTAACGAAGTACAATAAAACAAAAGGTGGCATAATACAAATATTAATAATTAACTGGTTTCATTATTTAGTCAGCTGATAGAGAGGGGGTAAATCTTTTATCAGCTAAAGTCCTTCAAATGTTTTGGGTAGAGACTTATTTAAACAGTGTAAAGCAGGAGACTTCCAAAGACACGGAGAGTAGTGGAGGAACTTTCCTCAATCTTAATCTTCACACGGTTGCAGCGAACGGGAAAACACAAGTAGCTGTTAAAACAACGAAACCATTCTTTTGCTTTCTGCACTAAATTTTAGAACTTTGTTTTTACCTACATATAAGTTTGAAAAGTGATGTTCTATCTGCCACCTGCAACAAAATACGAATAACAGTCTGATAAATAAGCAATTATAGCGTTGCAGATACCTGTTGCAGATAGCTTGCAGATAAAAGTATCTGCAACACAGTGTAAATGAATAAGCCCGTTTCACCGGACAACAAGTTCATCCCCATATTCAAAGCCCCGTTTCCTACATCGGAAACGCCCGTTCCCAAACAGGAAACTGTAATTTCCAGCGTAGGAAACCTGAGTTTCCAAGGCGGGAAATTACAGTTTCCAAAGTTAGGAACGAGAGTTTCCAAGGCTGGAAACGGAAAGACATCCATAGCGACTGGTTTCCAACAAAGGAGATTTACAACACTACCCCCAGTTGTATTCTTCTACATAACTATCGAAATATTCATTTTGAATGACACCCAGTTCTTTGGCGACAGCTATAACCCGCTGTTGTTCGGCTGGCGTAAGGTTCATGTCCCCCTTGCGTTTCAAGTAGTAGTTTTTTCTGCCCATATATCCAATCATACGGTAGCGGAAAGTATCTGCCGCACGGACGGTAAGAGCATTAATTGTGCGTATAAAGCCCCGTGCATAACGTACTTTCTCGTCGGAACAGTAACAATCGCACTCACCTTTCATCGCTTTCAAACGGTTGGGATTCATAATCGACAGAAAAACCCGGCTCTCCGGAGCATATTCTAATGCAATCCGGCGCAGGCAAGTCGCAGCGCGCGGGCAATCCTCGGCAGCACACATACCGAAGTTATAAGGAACCAAGGAATAATCAAAAGATTCTTTCATTGCTGTTTATCGGTTTTATAGTTTAAAATTCTACAAATGTACGGATAAAAAGGATATACAGATTAAATATCCGTTTTTATTTGCAGAAACAGACAAATATAAGTAATTTAGCAGAATATTATTTCCAATATATATAATGAAAATTACTCAATTAAGAGACAAGGACAAAACTACTGCGCTGACCACAATGGATATGGAAACGTGGATAGAAAAAACACGAACTGAAACGAAGACACAGCCTGTGTCCACTTTCAGAAAAGCGTTACGATATTCCCTGCCCGACTCACGCTGCTACGAAGCAGACAAATTACCAAAGATTCTTCCGGCCGCAGAATTTTGCAGAACAGAAGGCGGCAAACAGATGAAAAGTTACAACGGAATAGTTGAACTGACTGTCGGCCCGCTATCAGGTAGTCCGGAGATTGCGCTAGTGAAACAGCTCGTCTGGGAACAGCCGCAAACTTACTGTGTCTTCACCGGTTCCAGCGGACGGACAGTGAAAATCTGGACGAAATTTACCCGCCCGGACACTTCACTCCCGCAGAAAAGAGAGGAAGCGGAAGTTTTTCATGCCCATGCCTATCGATTAGCCGTAAAATGTTACCAGCCACAACTCCCATTCAACATTATATCCAAAGAGCCCATACTGGAACAATACTCACGACTATCATACGATCCGGAACTCATGTACCGATCGGACTCTGTCCCGTTTTATCTCCCGCAGCCGGCAGGAATGCCCGAAGAACTATCCTATCGGGAAGCCGTACGATCGGAAAAATCACCATTGACACGCGCTGTACCAGGTTACGATACAGAACATGCCATATTTATGCTTTTTGAGGCGGCTTTGCGAAAAACACATAAAGAAATTTATGAAGCAGAAGAGAAAGGCGCACGTCTGCGGGGTGAAGATTTTCAAGCCGTGGTGACGCAACTGGCCGTCAACTGTTTCCATTCGGGCATTCCCGAAGAAGAAACGGTGAAGCGAATTATCTTTCACTATTACCTGAGTCGGCAAGAAGTATTAATCCGCCAGTCGGTCAACAACGTATATAATGAACAGAGGGGCTTCGGTAAAAAAAGCTGTTTGGGGAAAGAGCAGTTTCTAGCGCTCCAGACAGAGGAGTTCATGAAGCGGCGTTACGAATTCCGCTACAACAGCCAAGTAGGTGAAGTGGAATATCGTGAACGTAACTCATTCCGTTTCTACTTCAACCCTATCGACAAACGGGTGTTAAACAGTATTGCACTGGATGCGCAAGCCGAAGGTATTCCACTCTGGGACAGGGACATCAGCCGTTATATTTACTCCAACCGCATCCCGGTATTCAATCCGTTGGAAGATTTCCTTTACCATCTTCCCGTTTGGGACGGCAAAGACCGAATCCGCGGACTGGCAGCCACCGTTCCTTGCCGGAATCCGTATTGGGTGGACTTGTTTCACCGTTGGTTTCTCAATATGGTTTCTCATTGGCGTGGTACAGATAAAAAATACGCGAACAGCGTTTCACCTTTGCTGGTAGGTGCACAAGGTTGCCGTAAATCCACCTTCTGCCGCAGTATCATCCCTCCCGCCATACGCGCATATTATACGGACAGCATTGATTTTTCGAGAAAGCAGGATGCCGAACTCTACCTCAATCGCTTTGCGCTTATCAACATTGACGAGTTCGACCAGATCAGTCCCACCCAACAAGGTTTCCTGAAGCATATCCTCCAGAAACCGATTGTAAATATGCGCAAGTCACACGCCAGCACGATACAGGAAATGCGCCGTTACGCTTCATTCATTGCAACGAGCAACCAGAAAGATTTACTGACCGATCCTTCGGGCAGCCGCCGTTTTATTTGTATCGAAACGAATGGAACGATAGATACAAGCAAGGCGATAGACTATGAACAGCTTTATGCACAAGCCATGTATGAGCTCGATCACGGCGAACGTTACTGGTTCGACCAGAATGAAGAACGGATTATGACCGAGAACAACCGTGAATTTGAACAAGTTTCACTCGAAGAACAGTTGTTTTACCGTTATTTC
>ERZ826016.1943-NODE-1943-length-17519-cov-16.156951_pt1 | contig 17519 bp, 15 predicted proteins | sample MGYA00519872_ERZ826016 | MGnify/ENA primary metagenome ERZ826016 (study PRJEB31778, sample SAMEA3449218) | human gut metagenome | biome: human gut; feature: human-associated habitat; material: faeces | place: United Kingdom | collected 2010/2012 ... | reverse complement strand
TCGCCGTTTTAGTTGTAGAGAGCATCACAGGTAGGAATACCAGGTGATGCTCTCTTTTTTTGTTATATATACCAAAGAATAATAACAAGAGATAATTTAATATTAAATCTTCCTCTTTTTTATCTATTTTGTTTTTAACTTTTTCTTTTTTTATCGTCTTTATTTAATTGAATTTTGTACATTTGGGCGAATTAATATGAAGAAATGAATATGCTATTTCTTTCATAGATTCATATCTTTGTTTTCGCTAAATAAAAAAATGTATAAACCTCTAAATATCCGTTGAATATGGAAAACAAAATTCAAGAGCTAACCGATAAGATTTATCGCGAAGGTGTGGAAAAAGGTAATGAAGAAGCACAGAAACTTATTGTAAAAGCTCATGATGATGCAAAACAAATTATTGAAGATGCTCAAAAAGAAGCAAGTTCAATTATAGCCAATGCTCAAAAATCTGCAAAGGAATTGGCTGAAAATACAAAATCTGAATTAAAACTTTTCGCAGGACAGTCCGTTAATGCACTAAAATCGGAGATTACTTCTTTATTGACTGATAAAATTATTAAGGAATCTATAGGAGATTTTACTCAGAATAAAGACTTCTTAAATAGCTTTATTGTAGCTCTTGCTTCAAAATGGTCTGTAAATGAGCCGATAATTATTTCTACAGAAGATGCAGAAGCATTGAAAAAATACTTTGCTGCTAAAGCGAAGGATCTTTTGGATAAGGGAGTTAAGATAGAGAAAGTTAATGGTATGGATACTTTGTTTTCTGTTTCTCCTGCAGATGGTTCATATAAAGTGAATTTTGGTGAAGAAGAATTTGAAAATTATTTCAAAGCATTTTTGCGCCCGCAATTAATTGACATGTTATTTTAAGCTATCATTATGAGTAAATACTATTGCTTAGTAGCGGGTTTGCCAGATATTTCTTTAGATGATGGCAAATTAACTTATACTGTAGCCAATTTTAAATCAGATATTTATCCTGAATTATCCGTTTCTGATAGAAAACTAATAGATCTGTTTTTTTTGAAATATGATAATTTGAATTTGTTGAAACTTTTGCGAGATAAAGAAGCAATAGTTGATCCTAGGGGAAATTATTCTACGGATGAATTAATAGCTTTTATAGCTTCGGTTAAAGAGGGTGAGACTCCGGTTTGTCCTTCTTATATACCATTATTTATATCTGATTATTTACAGAAAGTTTCTACTGATGAGTATTTCGTACCTGAAGATGGTTTGGCTAATTATTACTATGCTTATGCTATGGAATGCCATAATGCATTTATTTCTTCATGGTTTGAATTCAATCTTAATATTAATAATGTATTAACTGCGTTGACCGCTCGTAAGTATAAATTTGATGTTGCATCTAATATTATTGGACGTACAGATGTGAGTAATGCAATTCGTACTTCTAATGCTCGTGATTTTGGCTTAACTGGAACTTTAGAGTATCTGGAACAGTTGATGAGGATTAGTGAGACGGAAGAATTGGTAGAGAGAGAAAAAAAAATTGATATATTGAAATGGAATTGGATGGAAGATGGCATCTTTTTCGATTACTTTACTATCGAACGAATTTTTGTTTTCTTACTTAAGCTCGAAATGATTGAACGTTGGATATCTTTAGACAAGGAGAAAGGGAATGAAATATTCCGTAATATAATAGAATCTTTAAAGAACGAGGTGCAAATCCCCGCTGAATTTCGGTAATAAATAAAAATAATATAATGGCAACAAAAGGAACTGTTAGTGGCGTTATTGCCAATATGGTAACTCTCATCGTTGACGGACCGGTTTCTCAAAATGAGATATGCTATATCTCTACGGGAGGTGATAAGTTGATGGCCGAGGTTATCAAAGTGGTAGGTAGCAATGTTTATGTGCAAGTGTTTGAAAGTACACGCGGATTAAAAGTTGGTGCTGAAGCTGAATTTACCGGACATATGCTCGAAGTGGTATTAGGTCCGGGAATGTTATCACGTAATTATGATGGTCTGCAAAATGACCTTGATAAGATGAAGGGTGTATTCTTGAAACGTGGTGAATACACTTATCCTTTGGATAAAGAAAAAAAATGGCATTTTGTCCCCTTGGCAAAAGTTGGAGATAAGGTTAAATCGTCAGCTTGGTTAGGTCAAGTAGATGAAAACTTTCAGCCGTTGAAAATTATGGTTCCGTTCACATTGGAAGGCACTTATACTGTTAAGTCTTTAGCTGCTGAAGGTGATTATACAATAGAAGAGACTGTGGCAGTGTTGACTGATGAGAAAGGGAATGATATAAATGTGAATATGATTCAGAGATGGCCGGTAAAAAAGGCTATGACGAATTATACAGAAAAACCGAGGCCCTTCAAATTGCTTGAGACAGGTGTACGTGTAATTGATACAGTTAATCCGATTGTAGAAGGAGGCACAGGATTTATTCCCGGCCCTTTCGGAACAGGAAAAACAGTGCTTCAGCATGCTATTTCAAAGCAGGCGGAAGCTGATATTGTAATTATGGCTGCTTGTGGTGAACGTGCCAATGAGGTTGTGGAAATCTTTGCTGAGTTTCCTCACTTGATTGATCCACACACTGGACGTAATCTGATAGAACGTACAATTATTGTTGCAAATACTTCCAATATGCCGGTAGCTGCTCGTGAAGCATCTGTATATACTGCTATGACAATGGCGGAATTTTATCGTGCAATGGGGTTGAAAGTATTATTGATGGCGGACTCTACTTCACGTTGGGCTCAGGCTTTGCGTGAGATGTCTAACCGTATGGAAGAATTGCCCGGTCCGGATGCATTTCCAATGGATTTGTCTTCTATCATTTCAAACTTCTATGGACGTGCGGGCTATGTTATCCTTGATAATGGTGCTACGGGTTCTATTACCTTTATAGGTACAGTATCTCCGGCAGGTGGTAACTTAAAAGAACCTGTAACAGAGAATACAAAGAAAGTTGCCCGTTGTTTCTATGCATTAGAGCAAGAGCGTGCCGATAGAAAGCGTTATCCTGCTGTGAATCCGATAGATTCTTATTCTAAATATCTTGAATATCCGGAATTTGAAAAATATATTGCCGATAGAATTAATGACGAGTGGATTGGCAAGGTAAATGAAATCAAAACTCGTTTGCTTCGCGGTAAGGAAATTGCAGAACAAATTAATATTCTTGGTGATGATGGGGTACCTGTAGAATACCATGTTACATTCTGGAAATCGGAATTAATAGACTTTGTTATTCTGCAACAAGATGCTTTTGACGACATAGATGCTGTAACTCCTATGGAGCGTCAGGAAGAAATTGTGAATATGGTTATTGATATCTGTCACACAGATTTTGCATTCGATAACTTCAATGAAGTAATGGATTACTTTAAAAAGATGATTAATATCTGTAAGCAAATGAACTATTCTGCTTATAAGTCTGAGCAATTTGAGGGATATAGGAAAGAATTGGAATCATTAATTACAGAAAAGAAAATCGGATAATTATGGCAACAAAAGCATTTCAAAAAATATACACTAAAATAAATCAGATTACCAAGGCTACTTGTGCTTTGAAAGCAACAGGAGTAGGGTATGATGAGTTAGCTACTGTGAACGGAAAATTGGCACAGGTAGTAAAAATTGCTGGTGACGAGGTAACTTTGCAGGTGTTTGAAGGAACTGAAGGTATTCCAACAAATGCAGAAGTCGTTTTCTTGGGTAAAGCTCCTACATTAAAGGTGAGCGAGCAACTTGCGGGACGGTTCTTTAATGCCTTTGGTGATCCGATTGACGGTGGTCCTGAAATTGAAGGAACCGAAGTTGAGATCGGTGGTCCGTCTGTGAATCCGGTTCGCCGTAAACAGCCTTCAGAATTGATTGCAACAGGTATTGCCGGTATTGACCTTAACAATACATTGGTTTCCGGACAAAAAATACCGTTTTTTGCAGATCCCGACCAGCCATTTAATCAGGTTATGGCAAACGTAGCTTTGCGTGCGGAAACAGATAAGATTATTCTTGGAGGTATGGGTATGACAAATGATGACTACCTTTACTTTAAGAATGTCTTCTCAAATGCCGGAGCTTTGGATAGAATTGTCAGTTTTGTAAATACTACAGAAAATCCACCGGTAGAACGTTTGTTGATTCCGGATATGGCATTGACTGCTGCCGAATATTTTGCAGTGGGACACAATGAGAAGGTTTTGGTTCTCCTTACAGATATGACTTCCTATGCCGATGCGTTAGCTATTGTATCTAACCGTATGGACCAGATTCCATCTAAGGATTCAATGCCGGGTTCACTCTATTCGGATTTGGCTAAGATATATGAAAAAGCAGTACAGTTCCCGGAAGGAGGTTCAATTACAATTATTGCTGTAACTACTTTGTCGGGTGGTGATATTACGCATGCAGTGCCGGATAATACAGGTTATATTACTGAGGGGCAGTTGTTCTTGCGTCGTGATAGCGATATTGGTAAAGTTGTTGTCGATCCGTTCCGTTCATTGTCTCGTTTGAAACAGTTGGTTAGTGGTAAAAAAACTCGTAAAGACCATCCTCAGGTAATGAATGCAGCTGTTCGGTTGTATGCAGATGCTGCCAATGCCAAAACTAAGATGGAAAATGGTTTTGACCTTACCAATTATGATGAACGTACATTGGCATTTGCCAAAGATTATGCTAACCAGTTGTTGGCTATTGATGTGAATTTGGATACAACGGAAATGCTAGATGTTACGTGGGGATTATTTGGCAAGTATTTCCGTCCGGAAGAAGTAAATATTAAGAAAGACTTAATAGACCAATATTGGAAGAAATAAAGATGTACGGACGTTTTGGATAAGATGTCCATACGTTTTGAGGAAAACGTCCTTACGTTTTAGTTGAAACGTCCAGTCGTTTTTAATTACCGATTAAAATAGAAATATGGCTATAAAATTTCAATATAATAAAACCTCGTTTCAGCAGCTCGACAAGCAGCTAAAAATTCGTATGCGTACACTTCCCATCATTAAAAGTAAGGAAAGTGCTTTGCGTATGGAAGTGAAGCGTTGCAAGAGTGAAACCGTTGAATTGGAGGTTAGGCTGGAGAAACAAATCCAGGAATATGAAGCCATGTTCGCACTTTGGAATGAATTCGATCCTTCATTGATTAAAGTGAGTGATGTTCATCTTGGAATAAAAAAAATAGCCGGCGTGAGGGTTCCCGTTCTCGAGAATATAGATTTTGATATACGTCCGTTCAGCATGTTCAGTAGTCCTAAATGGTATTATGATGGAATACAGCTATTGAAAAAACTTGCACATACGGCAATTGAGAGGGAATTTATGCAGGCTAAGTTGAACTTACTGGAACATGCACGCAAAAAAACTACTCAGAAAGTAAATCTTTTTGAGAAGGTGCAGATACCGGGTTATCAGGACGCTTTGCGTAAGATAAAACGATTCATGGAAGACGAAGAAAACTTGTCTAAGTCTTCACAAAAGATACTTAAATCTCTGCAGGAGAAAAGAAAGGAGGAAGAGGCATGATTACGAAAATGAAGAAACTTACCTTCCTTGTTTACCATAAGGAATATGAGGAGTTCTTGCAGAATATCCGTAATTTGGGTGTAGTTCATGTTGCAGAAAAAATGCAGGGAACGGCTGAAAATACCGAACTCCAGGAAAACATAAAGCTTTCCGGCAGATATGCAGCTACACTGAAATTACTTCAAAATCTGAATGCTGAATTACATGAACAAACGGCAGATATTGCTTTTGGTCAAAAGATTTTGGAAGAAGTAGATAAGATTTTGAATGAAAAGGCACATTTGAATCAACAACTCCAAATGTATGCCAAGGAGCGTGATAGCCTTGAGGTATGGGGAGATTTTGATCCGGCTTCGGTAAAACGTTTGCAAGAAGCGGGTTTTCAGATTGACTTTTATATTTGTACGGAAAGTCAGTTCAAAGACGAATGGTTGGAAGAGTATAATGCGATTGAGATAAATCGTATCGGTTCTAAAATTTACTTTATCACTATAACTAAACCTGGTGAGTTGCCGGAGTTGGAAGTGGAGACAGCAAAATTGCCTGCTAACTCCTTAACTCGATTGGAGGCTTTGTATAAAGAGGCTTTAGAAAAATTAGGGAAAGCGGATAATAAGCTGAAAGTAATAGCAGAAGAAAGTATTCTTTCTTTGCAGGCAGCACAGAAAGAAGTACATTCCAAAATTGAGCTTTCCAAGGTGATTTTGAATACAGAGCATGTTGCAGCAGACAAGTTGATGTTATTGCAAGGGTGGGCACCCGCTTCTAAGATAGATGAAATAGTAGATTTTCTGGAAAAACAGAATGTTTATTATGAGGTTTCAGATCCAACTCCGGAAGATAATGTTCCTATTGAATTGAATAATAAAGGTTTCTTTAGATTATTCGAACCTATCTGTAAGCTGTATATGCTTCCAAAGTATAATGAACTCGATCTTACTCCGTTCTTTGGTCCTTTCTTTATGGTCTTCTTTGGACTGTGTTTGGGGGATTCCGGTTATGGATTGTTCATGGTGCTTGGAGTGACACTGTATCGCATTTTTGCAAAGAATATTAGTGATTCAATGAAACCGATTCTTACATTAGTGCAAATATTGGGAACGTCCACTTTTTTCTGTGGTTTCCTGACAGGTACATTCTTTGGATTCAATTTGTATAATTTGGATATACCTTTCTTTAAGAAACTGAAAGATTTGGTTTTCCTTGATAATCAATGGATGTTTAATCTTTCTTTGATATTGGGAGCTGTCCAGATTATTTTTGGTATGATTCTAAAGGCTGCGAACCAAACAATCCAGTTTGGCTTTAAATATGCTGTCGCTACTGTTGGATGGATTATATTGCTAATAAGTGTTGCTTTTGCATTTTTGTTCCCGGCAGTTATGCCGATGGGAGGTACGGCACACCTTATTGTATTATGTATTGCAGCAATCATGATCTTCTTCTTTAACAGTCCGGGTAAGAATCCTTTGTTGAACTTCGGTTTGGGATTATGGGATACTTATAACATGGCAACAGGACTGTTGGGGGATGTTTTATCCTATGTACGTTTGTTCGCCTTAGGACTTTCAGGTGGTATCTTGGCAAGTGTATTTAATAGCTTGGCTGTGGGTATGAGTCCAGATAATGCTGTTGCAGGTCCGATAGTGATGGTTCTTATATTCCTTATCGGCCACTCGATAAATATGTTTATGAACGTATTAGGTGCTATGGTTCACCCGATGCGTTTAACTTTTGTAGAATTCTTTAAGAACTCCGGTTATGAAGGAGGAGGAAAAGAGTACAAACCATTTAAGAATTAATTAAAAACAAAACAATAAAATAACTAATTATGGAAATGAATTTATTGATTGCCTACATCGGCATCGCAATTATGGTTGGATTATCAGGTATTGGAAGTGCATACGGAGTAACCATTGCAGGTAATGCTGCTATCGGAGCTTTGAAGAAGAATGATAGTGCATTTGGTAACTTTTTGGTGTTAACAGCTCTTCCCGGTACACAGGGACTTTACGGATTTGCCGGATATTTTATGTTCCAAAGTATTTTTAACGTATTGACTCCGTCTATTACAGGTATTCAGGCAGCAGCGGTGCTTGGTGCAGGTATTGCATTAGGTCTTGTTGCTTTGTTCTCTGCTATCCGTCAGGGACAAGTTTGTGCCAATGGCATTGCTGCAATTGGACAAGGACATAACGTTTTTGGTAATACTTTGATCCTTGCTGTATTTCCGGAACTTTACGCAATCGTAGCTTTGGCTGCTACTTTCCTAATGGGTTCTGCACTGGCTGCATAATCAGTATAAAGGCATCATAGGCAAAAACCGGAGAGACACCAGTTTCTCCGGTTTTTTTATTATTTTGTCCAATCTACATTACATTTTGATATTTTTTATTTAAAAAGTCTTTTACTTGATTTAAGTATCTCCTGTATATCTGAAACCCTTATGAATAGGCGCTTTCTATCTGTTATGCAAACGATTACTTAATTTTTATTTAGTATAAATTCTCAAACTTATTTAGTTATGTCGTTAGAATTATGTACTTTTGCATCGCAAACAAATATGTTTTTATATTAGAATAATGATAAATCAACAATTATCTCCTGATTACATCTTCGAAGTAAGTTGGGAAGTCTGTAATAAAGTAGGAGGCATATATACCGTTTTATCAACCAGGGCAAAGACTTTACAGGAAAGTCATAGAGACAAGGTCATATTCATAGGCCCTGATGTGTGGAAAGGTAAAGAGAATCCTTTGTTTATTGAGTCTGATAATCTTTGTGCTGCATGGAAAAGACATGCCGAAGAAAAAGAAAAACTATCTGTTCGTGTAGGCCGTTGGAATATACCGGGCAATCCGATTGTTATTCTAGTGGATTTTCATTCTTACTTTGCTCAGAAAGATGAAATCTATACTGATATGTGGAATCTTTATCAGGTAGACTCTCTTCATGGTTATGGCGATTATGACGAATCATCCATGTTTGCTTATGCTTCAGGTAAAGTAATAGAAAGTTTCTATAAATATAATCTTACAGAAACGGATAGTGTCGTTGCTCAGTTCCATGAGTGGATGACAGGTATGGGAGCACTTTACATTCAGACAAATGTTCCTGCTATTGCTACTATCTTTACGACACATGCTACTTCAATTGGTCGTTCGATAGCAGGAAATAAGAAACCTCTTTATGATTATCTCTTTGCTTATAATGGCGATCAGATGGCACGTGAACTTAATATGGAATCAAAACACTCCATAGAAAAGCAAACAGCACATCACGTGGATTGTTTCACTACTGTGAGCGAAATAACCAATACGGAATGTAAAGAACTATTGGATAAGGCTGCGGATGTAGTGCTTATGAATGGTTTTGAAAATGATTTTGTTCCTAAAGGAAGAAACTTTATTACTAAACGAAAAAGAGCTCGTGCGGCTATGCTGAATGTTGCCAATAAGTTATTGGGAACTAATTTAGGTGACGATACGTTATTAATCGGAACCAGTGGACGTTATGAGTTTAGAAATAAAGGAATCAATGTATTTCTTGAAGCTTTAAATCGCTTGAACCGCGATAAAAATCTGGATAAGGATGTAGTAGCTTATATTAATGTTCCCGGGTGGGTAGCAGAACCCCGTAAAGATTTGGTTGAAAGATTGAAAAGCAAAGAAACTTTCGATACTCCTCTTGAAGGGCCATACATTACTCATTGGTTACACAATATGAGTCACGACCAAGTATTGGATATGATGAAATATCTGAATATGGCGAACAGTGTGAATGATAAGGTTAAAGTAATTTTTGTACCTTGTTATCTGGACGGAAAAGACGGCATCTTTAATATGGATTATTATGATATTCTCATAGGTCAGGATATGAGTGTTTATGCATCTTATTATGAACCGTGGGGATATACTCCGCTTGAAAGCATAGCTTTCAAAGTTCCTACTATAACAACGGATTTGGCCGGATTTGGACTTTGGGCTAAGTCGTTGAAAGAATATAATGGACTTGATAGTGGGGTAGAAGTAATTCATCGTTCGGATTATAACTATTCTGAAGTTGCGGATGTACTAAAAGAAAATATTATTGTTTTCTCGCAGAAAGAAGCAACTGAAGTAGAATCCATTCGCAAATCGGCTGCTGACATTGCCGAGAAAGCTTTATGGAAACATTTTATAAAGTATTATAATGAGGCTTATGACATAGCTTTACGCAATGCTCAAAAACGCCTTTTAAAATAGATATTAATTACCAAAAATAAATTGAAACATTATGCAGGTTAAAGTAAGTAATGTAAACGCTCCTAATTGGAGGGAAATAACTGTAAAATCTAATGTTCCCGAAGAATTACAGAAACTTGAGATTTTAGCACGTAATATTTGGTGGGCTTGGAATTATGAAGCAACAGAACTTTTCAGAGATTTAGATCCTGCTTTATGGAAAGAGGCTGGTCAGAATCCGGTAGCTCTTTTGGAAAAACTGAGCTATGAAAAGATGGAAGCTTTGGCAAAGGACAAAGCTATTGTTAAGAGGATGAACGATGTTTTTGATAAGTTCACTGCTTATATGAACGTTGAACCCGATAAAAAACGTCCTTCTGTTGCATATTTCAGTATGGAATATGGTTTAACAAGCGTTTTGAAAATATATTCAGGAGGTCTTGGAGTATTGGCCGGTGACTATTTAAAAGAAGCATCCGATAGTAATGTAGATTTGTGTGCTGTTGGTTTCTTATATCGTTATGGTTACTTTACTCAGACTCTTTCTATGGATGGACAGCAGATTGCTAATTACGAAGCCCAGAACTTCGGTAGCCTTCCTATTGAAAGAGTGATGGATGCCAATGGCGATCCGTTAATTGTAGACGTTCCTTATATGAACTATTTTGTTCATGCATATATCTGGAAAGTAAATGTTGGTAGAATTACTCTTTATTTGCTTGACACGGACAATGAAATGAATAGCGAATATGACCGTCCTATTACTTACCAACTTTATGGTGGTGATTGGGAAAACCGTTTGAAGCAAGAAATCTTGTTGGGTATCGGTGGTATGCTTACTTTGAAGGCTCTTGGAATCAAGAAGAATGTATATCATTGCAACGAAGGACATGCTGCTCTTATTAATGTTCAGCGTATTTGTGATTATGTAGCTACCGGATTAACATTCGATCAGGCTATCGAGTTGGTTCGTGCATCTTCATTATATACTGTACATACTCCGGTTCCTGCAGGACACGACTATTTCGATGAAGGTCTGTTTGGTAAGTACATGGGAGGCTATCCTGCAAAGATGGGTATTAGCTGGGATGACTTGATGGACTTGGGACGTAATAATCCCGGAGATAAGGGTGAACGTTTCTGTATGTCTGTATTTGCTTGCAACACTTCTCAGGAAGTTAACGGTGTGAGTTGGTTACATGGAAAAGTATCTCAGGAAATGTTTTCTTCAATCTGGAAAGGTTACTTCCCTGAAGAAAGCCATGTGGGATATGTTACTAACGGTGTTCACTTCCCAACTTGGAGTGCTACCGAATGGAAGAAACTTTATGCTAAGCATTTTGATCCTAATTTCTTATACGATCAATCAAATCAGAAGATTTGGGAAGCTATATACAATGTTGCAGATGAAGAAATCTGGAATACCCGTTTAGCATTAAAGAATAAATTGGTTGACTATATCCGTAAACAGTTCCGTGAAACTTGGTTGAACAATCAGGGAGATCCTTCACGCATTGTTTCTTTGTTGGATAAGATTAACCCAAACGCTTTGTTAATCGGTTTCGGTCGTCGTTTTGCCACTTACAAACGTGCTCACTTGTTGTTTACCGACTTGGAACGTTTATCTAAGATCGTAAATAACCCTGATTATCCGGTACAGTTTATCTTCACAGGTAAGGCTCACCCGCATGATGGAGCAGGACAAGGATTGATTAAGAGAATCATTGAAATTTCTCGTCGTCCGGAATTCCTTGGAAAGATTATTTTCTTGGAAAACTATGATATGACATTGGCTCGCCGTCTGGTATCCGGTGTTGATATTTGGTTAAACACTCCGACTCGTCCTTTGGAAGCATCCGGTACATCTGGTGAAAAAGCTTTGATGAATGGTGTATTGAACTTCTCCGTACTCGACGGTTGGTGGCTTGAAGGCTATCGTGAAGGTGCGGGATGGGCATTGACTGAAAAACGTACATACCAGAATCAAGAATATCAAGATCAACTTGACGCTGCTACAATTTATGCAATATTAGAAGGTGAAATTCTTCCGTTGTATTATGCACGTAACAAGAAAGGATATTCGGAAGGTTGGGTGAAATACGTTAAGAATTCTATTGCTAAGATTGCTCCTCACTATACAATGAAGAGACAGCTTGACGATTATTATAGCAAGTTCTATAACAAGATGGCTAAACGTTTTGCTGCGCTTTCCGCAAAAGATAACTTGAAAGCAAAAGAAATTGCTGCTTGGAAAGAAGATGTTGTTGCTAAGTGGGATCAGATTGAAATTAAATCTGTTGAAGTACAAGACGATACACACAATGCTTTCGAAGCAGGAAAAGAATATACTGTAACAGTCGTAGTTGATGAAAAAGGACTGGACAATGCTGTTGGTATTGAATTGGTTACTACTTATGCTGACAAAGACGGTCGTCAAAGAGTTTATTCGACAGAAGACTTTGAGTTGGTAAAGAAAGAAGGTGACTTATATACTTTCACAACGAAGTATAATTTGTCTAATTCAGGAAGCTTTAAGGTAGCTTATCGTATGTATCCTAAGAATGCAGATCTTCCTCATCGTCAGGACTTCTGTTATGTTCGTTGGTTCTAATCCGATAAGCATACAAATATAAGAAAGAGGGGGATGTATCCATTGCGGAAACATCCCCCTCTTCTATATTTAAAGAAAATGAATAAATTATTTTCAAATGTTTACTTCATAGTCAGTTCAGTGGAGAGTGTTTATAAACGACTGGATGTTTGTGAAAAACAACAGGTCGTTTGTAAACAAACGTCAAGTCGTTTGCTACAATCGACTTGACGTTTGAAATAAGATAGTTTGTTAGTTATTTAGCCCATACACCGATAATTTCACCTATATACATAGTATGGGTTTGTTTTCCTTCCCATTCCTGTTTCAGCTTTGCATCATGCATTGCATTAGGATAGATCGGTTGAGAAATTAACTTTCTGCATTCTATGATAAGCCATGCTTCACCAAATGCTTTACTTCCGTTGGGAGTAGTGATAGGAGTCAGTCCGGTTGCTTGTACTTTATCACCGTCTTTTCCTGAATGGCTTCCGCAATACTTCAAAACATCCCGATAAGTTTCTGTATAGAATGTGAGTGTGTAAGTATCTCCATTGTCGAGTAACTGATGAGTGTAGCGTGCCGGGTTGATGAAACAGAAAGCAACAGGTTTGTTGTATAGATGTCCCAAACCGCCCCAACTGGCAGTCATCATGTTAAATTTCTGATCGTTTTCTGCTGTTACAAGCATCCAGTCGTCAGTAAGCATTTTGATGATATTTCCCGGTATTTTGTCAGGAGCTATTTGCTTATAGCCTTGCAGAACACCGCCAATCACAGGGTTGGAAGCAACTTTGTTAGCAACAGGAACCTCTGTTACAGTCGGAGTTACAGGAGTAACAGTTACTACTGTTTGAGCCGGAACTACCGTTGCAGCAGGCATAACAGCCGTATTGTTACTTACAACATTGGCACCAAGTGCAGCTTTCACACCTTCATAAAGTTCATCTACCAAGTTGACTGTAGCTTTGCGGAATTTTCCGGTTCCGTAAGATAACTTTGTTTTGTTCTTGTTCAATGCATTTTCATCAGTGATGTATTCTTCTGCACTGAACTTCTCGGCGTCTTTTCCTTTACCACCATAAACATAACGTATGCTTTCTATTTCCATTTTACATTTGCCCGGATAGCAATAAACAGACACACGGTAAGTCATTTCACTCCGGTCTAATGAAAGGAAAGAAGAAGAAAAGACAATGTATTCGTCACCCAAACAGGCAATTTCACCTTTTTCCTTGTTTGAATAAAGAACCCGGCTTTTGAAATCATCATTCATTTTGAATCTGTTTTGTGCCCATGCAAGCACTGATTCATAAATCTGGTCTTGGGATAGAGTAGGGGTAACGAACTCTTTGGCGAAAACAACTCTTCCGTCGACTACCGGAATTGCTCCCTCCAGATATTTCTGGTCTTCGTTTTGCGCAAACAAAAGAGTCGGGAGACATAATAAGATGCATAAATATAAATACTTCATAGTAATTTATTAAAATAGTTGAAACAAAGATATAGAATAGAATCAATCTTTCCTGCATAATTTCGCTAATTATTGTAAAAGTGGAGGGAAGTTCACCGAACAAAGACAGGAGCGGTTTGTTTTAAGTATACAATTGTTTAATTTAAACTATAAGATTATGGCTAAGGAAAATGTTGCAATTCTAAGAGGCAAACTAGATGTAGATGAACTTTTATCACAGCTTAACGCTGCATTGTCTGAAGAATGGCTGGCTTATTATCAGTATTGGGTAGGTGCATTGATAGTAAGAGGTGCCATGCGTTCCAATGTACAAAGCGAATTTGAAGAACATGCAGAAGAAGAAAGACAGCATGCACAATTATTGGCAGACCGCATTGTGGAATTAGACGGTGTTCCTGTTCTCGATCCGAAACAATGGTTTGAACTTGCAAGATGCAAATATCTTACTCCGACAGAATTTGATTCAGTTACTTTATTAAAGCAAAACGTTGCATCCGAACGCTGCGCTATTTTGCGTTACCAGCAGATTGCAGAATTTACAAATGGCAAGGATTTCACTACTTGTGACATTGCCAAACATATCTTGGCCGAAGAAGAAGACCATGAACAAGACTTACAGGATTACTTGGAAGATATTGCTAACATGAAAGAATATATTCTGAAAAAATAATCTTTTCAATTTGTTTTGTTTCATAAAAGAGGATTGGGCCGGGTGGTTCAGTCCTCTTTTTATTTATCCCGCTTCGTTTCTTCTCCTAATCCGAACAAAGCAAAATCATAAACAATAGGATCTGCCGGATTTAGCTCTTGCAACTTAGAAGTTAATTCCTCGACAGCCTTGCGGTCGTTTGACTTCCTTTCCATTATTCCGAATTCTCTTGATACTCTTGCTACATGTACGTCCAAAGGTATGTAAAGTTCTGAAGGAGAGATTTGTTTCCATACTCCTATATCTACAATCCCGTCTTGGCGGATGAGCCAGCGCAAAGCCATGTGAAGGCGCTTGCAAGTGGAACTTTTATCGGGGTTGGATATGTGTTTGCAACTTATCCCGCCATTGGCTGCTTGTATGATGCTTCGGAAAGAAACGATGCCGTCCCATAGGTCTTTGCCTGCAAACACCTCTTCCAAACTGCTGTATTTAGAATATATTTCATGCAATCCGCTGCATATATATAACAGGTCGTGTTCAAAGAAAGTGCGGTGGATGTTTTTTCGTCCCAACGCCTGGTAATCCTCATTCATAATATAATCATAAGGAGCATGGTTCATCATGGCAAACATCTTTTCTGCCGATTTGAGAACAGAAGCTCTGTTGCCCCATGAAATTGTAGCAGTGAGGAAAGCCGCCACTTCAATGTCTTGCAGTTTACTGAACCGGCGCGGAAACTGAACCGGATCTCTTTCTATGAAAGAGGGAGTATTGTAATGTGCAGCCAGTTCGTCCAGCTTGTCTTTTATATCTATAATCACTTGTATTTATGTTTTATTTGAAGAGCAAAGATATGAAAAAATGAATGTTTTGCTACCTTTGCCGGTCTTAAATAAATACCGCTATGTTCAGTAAGATTGAAGAATTATCAAAAGAACAGCTCTTGGAACTTGTTCAGATGTATGCAAAGAATTGGTTGGCTATGGATGGAGTGTGGTTTCAGTCCGTGGAGCAAAAGTTCGGAATGGATGAGGCTATGGAACACGATGCCAATGCGTGGCGACGGTTTACCGAAGTGGAAGCCAAGAGAATAAAAGAGTTTCTGAAATTACCCGATAATTCAGGCATCGAAGGCTTGAAGCAGGCTTTGGCTTATCGTTTTTATTCAGCTTTGAATAATGATGAAATCCTTGTCAATGGCAATACATTAATATACAGAACATGCCTTTGCCGGGTACAGAATGCCCGTCAAAGGAAAGGGATGGAGTTTCACCCCTGCAAATCGGTAGGGATTATCGAATATACTTATTTTGCAAAAGTAATAGATTCGAGGTTTGAGTGCGAGGCTGTCAGTTGCTATCCCGATATTACGGACAATACTTGTGCCTGCTCATGGAAATTTACGTTGAAAGATAACGGATAGTTAGATGAAATTTACTAATTTTGCGAGCTAAACAAAAGAAATTAATCGTTTAAAACAGAATATTATAATGGCAAAGGAACTGAAAGAACTTACCAAGAGAAGCGAAAACTATTCTCAATGGTATAACGACTTGGTGGTAAAAGCCGATTTGGCGGAACAGTCACCGGTTCGTGGTTGCATGGTGATTAAACCTTACGGATATGCTATTTGGGAGAAAATGCAGCGTCAACTCGACGATATGTTTAAGGAAACAGGTCACGTAAACGCTTACTTCCCTCTGCTTATCCCCAAATCATATTTGAGCCGTGAGGCAGAACACGTAGAAGGCTTTGCGAAAGAGTGTGCCGTTGTTACCCACTACCGTTTGAAGAATGCGGAAGACGGTTCGGGCGTAATTGTAGATCCTGCTGCCAAACTCGAAGAAGAGTTGATAATCCGTCCCACTTCCGAAACAATTATCTGGAGTACTTATAAGAATTGGATTAACTCTTACCGTGACCTTCCCATCCTTTGCAACCAGTGGGCAAACGTGATGCGTTGGGAAATGCGTACCCGCTTATTCCTGCGTACTGCCGAATTCCTTTGGCAAGAAGGACACACAGCCCATGCAACCCGTGAAGAAGCCGAAGAAGAAGCACAGAAAATGCTTCATGTCTATGGCGACTTTGCCGAGCAGTTCATGGCTGTTCCGGTTGTGAAAGGTGTGAAATCTGCCAACGAACGCTTTGCCGGAGCACTGGATACATATACTATCGAAGGATTGATGCAGGACGGTAAAGCACTTCAGTGCGGAACATCCCATTTCCTCGGTCAGAACTTTGCTAAAGCATTCAACGTACAATTCGTTGACAAGAATAACAAACTCGATTACGTATGGGCTACCTCATGGGGAGTATCTACCCGCCTGATGGGTGCGTTGATTATGACTCACTCTGACGACAACGGTTTGGTTCTTCCTCCGAAGTTGGCTCCGATTCAAGTAGTTATCGTTCCTATTTACAAGAACGATGAACAGTTGAAGCAGATCGATGAAAAGGTTGCCGGTATTGTTGCCAACCTGAAAGCAATGGGTATATCGGTGAAATATGACAATGCTGACAACAAACGTCCGGGATTCAAGTTTGCCGATTACGAATTGAAAGGTGTTCCTGTTCGTTTGGTAATGGGTGGTCGTGACCTTGAGAACAACACAATGGAAGTGATGCGCCGTGATACGCTCGAAAAGGAAACCGTAACTTGCGACGGCATTGAAGAATACGTGAAGAATCTGCTCGATGAGATTCAGGCAAATATCTATAAGAAAGCATTGGATTACCGTAACTCACACATCACTAAAGTGGATTCTTACGAAGAATTCAAAGAAAAGATCGAAGCAGGCGGCTTTATCCTTGCTCACTGGGACGGCACTACCGAAACAGAAGAAAAGATTAAGGAAGACACCAAAGCAACCATTCGTTGCATTCCGTTTGAGGCAGACGAAGAAAGCCTCACTCCGGGTAAATGTATGGTTACCGGTAAACCTTCCGCACGTCGGGTTTTGTTTGCAAGAGCTTATTAATAGAATTTCTCTTTTCCCCTCTTGAGAGACTGTGTAAAAACTAGTTTTTACACAGTCTCTCAAGAGGG
>ERZ826016.1935-NODE-1935-length-17580-cov-9.175692_pt1 | contig 17580 bp, 14 predicted proteins | sample MGYA00519872_ERZ826016 | MGnify/ENA primary metagenome ERZ826016 (study PRJEB31778, sample SAMEA3449218) | human gut metagenome | biome: human gut; feature: human-associated habitat; material: faeces | place: United Kingdom | collected 2010/2012 ... | reverse complement strand
TAACGATATCATCTGGTCTAAGTGATATTTGTCTAAAAGTTCCATCAGCCATTCTCGATAAAGCTGCTAAAGGTTCTCCTTGACTTCCAGTACATAAGAAGCATACTTCACTAGGTTTTAAGTTTTTAGCTTCTTCTGGTGTGATAATAATTTCTTTGTGGTCAATATAACCACCTTCAATTGAGATTTTAATATTATTGTCCATACTTCTACCAAAAACACAAATCTTACGATTATGTTTAAAGCAAGTTTCTACAATATGCTTTAATCTATAAATATTAGAAGCAAAAGTAGCAATAATAATACGATTAGAAGTATAAGTATCAAAAATATCAGTTAAAGCACTATCTACTTTTGATTCACTTATTGACATACCTTCATTTAAAGCATTGGTAGAATCACTAATTAATAAATCTACTCCTCTTTTACCAAGTTCAGCCATTTTATGTAAATCAGCCATTGGTCCAATCGGCGTTAGATCAAATTTAAAGTCACCAGTTGTAACGACACTACCATTTGGTGTTTTTAGATAGATTCCATGAGAATCGGGTATTGAATGCGTTGTTCTAAAAAATTCAATTTCAAAATGCTTAAATTTTAAAATATCTTTATCTGTATAAGCATAAAGATTATCATAACGAATATTGCGATCCTGTAGTTTAATCGCAATTAATTCCTTTGCTTGTTTAGGAGCATAAATAGCTGGTATATTTACAGTTTGTAGAATAAAAGGTATAGCTCCTATATGATCCTCGTGACCATGAGTAATAATTAAGCATTTAATTTTATCTTCATTTTGTTTTAAAAATGTATAATCTGGTAAGACATAGTCTATTCCAAAAAGTTCTCCCTCTGGAAAACGAATTCCCGCATCAATAATAACAATTTCATCTTCATGCATTAAACAATACATGTTTTTTCCGACTTCTCCTAATCCACCTAAAACAATAATTTTTGTTTCAGTGTTAGGTTTCATTTTTAATTTTCTCCTTTCTTAAGTTCAAGTAAAACGAACTAACTGCTATAAATTATACTATTTTTTTAGGAGTTTGTCTATCTTTTGACAAATTTTAGTATTAAACTGTCAAATTTAGTAATCTTTTTCTTGAGGTGTTTGATTTTTTATTTGTGAGATAGTATACTTTAAATATAAAATATATTTGGTGGTGATACTTTTGGATTTTTGTGTTCCAGATAATGGAAATGTAAAGGAGAATACTACAGATAATTTGCCTTATTTAACATTTATTGATTTAGGATTGTTTGAAAAAGTTTTTTTAGCATCTTATGAATATAATGATCCTTTTGTTAGAAATAACTTAATGAAGGGATTTAGTTTACATCATGATACTAGAAAAGTTATTTTACCTGATACAGAAGAAGCAATAAAATCAAGATAAAGACTAGGAATTAGTCTTTTTTTTTGATATAATTTTTTATACTGGAGGGTTAAAGAATGGGATTATTTGATAGAATTAAAAATATGTTTACAAAGGAAGAAACGAAAGAGGTTTCTAGTAATCAGAGTAATATAGAAAAAAATATAGATGATAATATTTTAGTAGATAATAGTGAAGTAGAAAAAGTAAATAATGAGAAAGTAAAAGTTTACGAAAAAGGATTATCAAAAAGTCGTAAGGGTTTTGTTTCTAATTTGATTAGTCTTACATCTCGTTACAATAAAGTAAATGAAGAATATTTTGATGAATTAGAAGAAATATTAATTATGGCTGATATTGGTGTCAATACGGTTATGGAATTTATGGATCGTTTACGTGAACGTGTAAGGCGTGAAAAAATAGATGATCCTAATTTGTTAAAAGAGGTAATTGTTGATGAATTATTTATTATTTATGTTAATGATGATATTTTAGAAAGTAAAATTCATTATAGTGAGAGTGGTCCAACTGTTTTACTTTTTGTAGGAGTAAATGGTGTAGGAAAGACAACTACGATAGGAAAACTTGCATGGAAGATGATACAAGAAGGCAAGAAAGTATTATTGGTTGCTGGAGATACTTTTAGAGCAGGAGCAACTAAACAATTAGAAGAATGGGCAAATAAAATTGGAGCTGATTTCTATGGAAAAGAAGAAGGTAGTGATCCTGCTAGTGTTGTCTATGATGGCTTAGAAATTGCGAAAAATGAAAATTATGATGTTGTTTTTATTGATACAGCTGGAAGACTTCAAAATAAAGTTAATTTAATGAAGGAACTTGAAAAAGTAAATCGTGTGATTGATACTCAAATACCAGGTGCTCCTCATGAAACATTGTTAGTAATTGATGCAACAACAGGACAAAATGGTATTAGTCAAGCAAAAAGCTTTAAAGAAATTACGAATATTACGGGTATTGTTTTAACAAAATTAGATGGAACTGCTAAAGGTGGTATCGTTTTAGCAATTAAAGAAGAAGTAAACATTCCAGTTAAATATATAGGACTTGGAGAAAGAAAAGAAGATTTACAAGTATTTGATATTGAAAATTATATTTATGGTCTTTTTAAAGATATGATGTAGGTGAATTATGGATAAAAAAATATATCTTAATAATTTATATGATTATTATTATTTACTTTTAACAGATAACCAAAGAGCTTATTATGAAGATTATTATTTTAAGGATTTATCGTTATCTGAAATAGCTACTAATAATCAGGTAAGTAGAAATGCTGTTCATGGTCAGATTAAAAATGTGGTAGAAAAGTTAGAGTTTTATGAAGAAACTTTAGAATTATATAAAAAAGGTAAAAAGATACAAGAGTTGATTCAAAATATTGATCCTGATTTGAGGAAAAAGATAGAAGAATTAATTTAGTTGGAGGGGTATTTATGTTTGATAAAATTATTTATATAGGTGATACTGATGTTGATATTAAATTAAATGATAGTACGAATTTTCATAGTGATATTATGAATATGCCTATTGTGTTACAAGATGATACAAAATCTATTTTAGCAGAGATTAAAGATTTACATTCTGATTATGTAAAAGCTAAAATGTTAGGTGAATTAGTAAATGGTAAGTTTATTGGAGGAATTTTAAGAAAACCTAGTATTGATGCTAGTATTCGTTCTTTAACAGAATCAGAACTTACTTATATTTTAGGAGAAGAAAAAAAGGGTAATTTATTACTTGGTATTAGTCCTTTTTATAACTCTAAACAGATTTATGTTGATATGAATGAATTATTTAGTAAACACATTGGTATTATTGGAAATACTGGTAGTGGTAAGAGTTGTGGAATAGCTAGAATTATTCAAAATATTTTTAATAATCCAAATTTTATTCCATATCGTTCTAATTTCTTTATATTTGATTCATCAGGTGAATATTATTCTGCTTTTTCTAAGATTAATAGTATTAATCCTAATTATAATTATCGTTTTATTACTACTAACAGTAATAGTCCTTATGATGGTGAATTACTTCGTATTCCTATATGGTTATTAAGTGTTGAAGATATTGCTTTATTATTATCTGCTACTACTCATACCCAATTATCTATTATAGAAAAAACATTAAAGTTAGTTAGAATTTTTTCACAGTCAGATGCAACTGCTGTTGATTATCAAAATTATTTAATTGCTAATGCTATTATGACGATACTTTATTCTAATCAAAGTGCTGCTAGTAAAAGAGATGAAATCTTTTCTATTTTAAATACTTGCTCAACAGAAGCTTTCAACTTAAATGCTACTGTTCAAGGAATTGGTTATACAAGAAGATTACAGGAGTGTTTCTTAATTGATAACTCTGATAATTTTTCAGAAAGAGTTTTACTTACTGAATATGTAAATAAATTTATTAAACCAGAATTAAGTCAATATGAACCTGAAAAAGTACATTATTTTACATTAGATGATTTAGAAAAATCATTAAACTTTGCTTTAATTAGTGAAGGTTGGTTAAGAAATGAAAATGTATATGCTGATGCTATTACTTTAAAGGTAAAACTACATGAATTAGTAATAGGTCCTAATCGAAAATTCTTTGACTGTAAAGAGTTTGTTAGACTTGATCAATTTATTAGTAATTTAATTATTAAAGATGGCAAAAAGTATCAAATTGTAAATATTAATTTGGAAGATGTTGATGATTCTTTTGCTAAGAGTGTTGTTAAGATTATTACTAGATTATTATTTGATTTATCTAAAAAAATTGAAAGAGGTAGTATTCCGTTTAATATTTTATTAGAAGAAGCTCATCGTTATGTACAAAGAGATCAAGATGAATTTTTATTTGGTTATAATATTTTTGATAGAGTAGCTAAAGAGGGTAGAAAATATGGTGTTATTATGTCTTTGATTAGTCAAAGACCAGTGGATTTATCAGAAACAGTTATTTCTCAGTGCTCTAATTTTATTATATTTAAGATGAGTCACCCTAGAGATATAGAATATATTACGAAAATGATACCAAATATCACAGAAGATACTATTGAAAAGCAGAAGTCTTTACAGGTAGGTAATTGCCTTGTGTTTGGTACAGGTTTTAAAATACCATTAATTGCTAAACTGGAATTTCCTAACCCTGCTCCTCAAAGTAGTAGTTGTGATGTTGTTAGTAAATGGAGTAACAACTAAAAAAAGCTAGCAAGTGCTAGTTTTTTCTTTCAATGTTTAGTATAATGGTAATAGTTTATAAGGAGGGATACTATGTTTGAATCACTTGGAGATAGACTTCAAAATGCTCTTCATAAAATTAAAGGCTATGGAAAAATTACAGAAGATAATATTTCTGATATGATGAGAGAAATTCGTCTTGCTTTGTTAGAGGCAGATGTTAACTATCAAGTTGTGAAAGAGTTTACAAATACAGTAAAGGAAAAAGCACTTGGTGAAGAAGTACAAAAGAGTATTAAACCGGGAGATTTATTTGTTAAAATAGTAAAAGATGAATTAACAGAATTGTTAGGTGGAGAGAGTGCTCCTCTTAATATGAGTGGAAATCCTGCGATATTAATGTTAGTTGGTTTACAAGGTTCAGGTAAAACAACTACGATTGGAAAACTTGCTAATTTTTTAAGAAAGAAACACAGTAAAAAGCCATTACTAGTTGCTTGTGATGTTTATCGTCCTGCCGCTATTGACCAGTTAAAGCAACTTGGAAAACAACTTGGTATTGAAGTATATGAAGAAGGAAAAAAAGATCCTGTTGAAATTAGTAAAAATGCAATTATCTATGCGAAAGAAAATAATTATGATTATGTTTTAATTGATACAGCTGGTAGACTTCATATTGATGATGAATTAATGGAAGAACTAAAGAACATTAACGAAGAAATTAAACCACAAGAAGTTTTATTAGTAATTGATTCTATGATGGGACAAGATGCTATTAATGTAATTCAAGGATTTAATGATAATTTAAAACTTACTGGTGTTATCTTAACAAAATTAGATGGTGATACTAGAGGTGGTGTTGCTTTATCTGTTAGACATTTAACGAATGTACCTATTAAGTTTATTGGTGTTAGTGAAAAATTAGATGGACTTGAAGGATTTGACCCTGAGAGAATGGCTGGTAGAATTTTAGGTATGGGTGATATTGTTTCTCTTGTTGAAAAAGCAACCGAAGCAATTACGGAAGAAGAAGCTATGGATACTGCTAAAAAGATGCAGTCAGGAAAATTTGATTTAGATGACTTTTTAAAACAGATGAAACAGATAAAAAAATTAGGACCTCTTGAAAACTTAATTAAGTTATTACCTGGTGCTAAGAAAATGGGACTTACGAATGTGAATATTGATCCTAAACAATTAGCTCATGTTGAAGCTATTATCTTATCTATGACTCCAAAAGAAAGAAAAAATCCTGATATTATTAAAGCAAGTCGTAAAACTAGAATTGCTAAGGGGTGTGGACTTTCAGTACAAGAAGTTAATAAACTTTTAATGCAGTTTGAACAAATGAAAAAAATGATGAAGCAAATGTCTAATGGTAATTTTAAAATGCCATTTTAGGATGTGAATATTTTATGAAACAAACTTTTAATTTTAATATTAATCAAATTTTAGCTACTTATATGTATGCTAAAGTCAAATGCTTAGATTTATTATCTATTGCTACAACTAGAGAAGAAATTCGATTTGTTGCAGATGAATTTGCTAAACATTTACAAAATCAAGAAATTCAGCCTATTTTTTTTAATGATTCTTATGAACTAGATAGTAATTATTATTATGAAACACAAAATCATTATATTATTCCAACAAATATTAATAATATTAATTACTTTGTTAGTTGTGTTCTAGCTATACTTGATATAAAGTCTTCTGAGGTTTTATGGGATAATGTTAATAATGGCTTTTTTTCTAGTGCTTTCATAAAATGGAAAAAGAAGCAAATAGAAAATGATATAGAAATCGTTAATGATTTAGAAAAAAAACATAATCAAGTTTTTGGCGATAATACTCCAATTCAAAAGAAATTAAATAATAATTAGTTAATTTCTTTTATTTTGGGCTAAGCAATTATAACACTATTTTTTTCTTTCATACTATAAGATAGATAGGAGGAAAAAACTATGTTTAGAAATTGTTGCTATGATAGACAAAATGATGTTAACAACACTTTTAATGCAGAAAACATGGACGTTGATATGAATATTGAAATGAATGCTAATCAAATGGGAGGTATGCAAGCACCAATGGCTGGTGGTATGCAAGCACCAATTATTGAACCAATGCAAGAAAGAGTAATTAATCGTACTATTGTGCATGAAGTTCCACATGTTTGTCCAATGAGAACAAAAATAGTTAATCATCATGTATTCAAACATACTTATCAACCATCTTATTCATGTTGTGAAGAAAATGTATGCAGCGAAGTTCAATGTGGTTCTTGTTGTAATTTCAGATAAAAAGTCGCAAGACTTTTTTTCTTTTGATAGTATATATTTGTTTTTTGATCATACAATATAAAATGATGTAAAGTTTTGTCTAATTTATGTAAATTACTTGTAGTCTTTGTAAATACGGTTTATTATAAAAATAGGGAAGGTGATACTGTGATTTATCCATCAATTGATAAAATTTTAAACATCATTGATTCTAAGTATGAACTTGTTCATATTATTAGTAAAAGAAGTAAACAAATGGCTGCTACAGGATACTATCAAATGCCAGAATATAAATATGTATCTAAGAAAAATCTTGGTAGAGCACTTGAAGAAATTGAAAATAATTTAATAATTGTGAAAAAAGATTAAGTTTTTAGTCTTTTTTTTCTGTATAATAATTTTAGAGGGTGTTTTTGTATGAAAATTATTAAATTTGTTAAGAAAAAAAATGGAATGTATTTATTAAAAATTGAAGATGGTAATGAGTATAAAGTGCATGAAGATTTAATATTAAAATATGGGTTACTTTTACATAAGGAACTAGATGATGATTTAGTTGAAAAAATTTTAGAAGAAAATAAAGTCTATGAAGTTTATGAAGTTGCCCTTAAATATTTAAATGTTAGACTTAGAAGTAAAAATGAATTATATGCTTATTTAATAAAAAAGGGTTATAGTGAAGAAATAACTTTGAATGCTATTCAAAAATTAGAAATTCAGGGTTATCTAAATGATAAAGTTTATGCTACTTCGTTTGTCCATGACAAGATATTGATGAGTAGTTATGGACCTAATAAAATTCGTTCTGAATTAGAAAAAAATGGTATTGATAATGGGATTATTCTTTTAGCTTTAAATGATTACACAGAAGAACTTGAAAAAAATCGTATTCAAAAGATTATCGATAAACAAATTAAGCAAAATCATAATAAAGGTTCTATGTTATTAAAGAGAAAAATTCAAGCTTATTTATTAAATTTAGGTTATTCTAATACTTATATTAATCAAGCATTAAATGGAAAAAAATTAGTAGATGAAGATATTTCTAAACAAGAATATCAAAAGCTATATAATAAACTAAGTAAAAAATATTCTGGTCGTGAATTAGAATATAAAATAAAGCAGAAAATGTATCAAAAAGGATTTACTAATTTTGATTATGATGAATAAAAAAAGACTTCATTTTGAAGTCTTTAACTATTTATTAGTATTTGAACTAGCTTGTTTTTTAGCATTTTTTAAATAAGTTTCATATTGGTCTTTTAATGTAGTATCTTCAATACTTACTTTATAATCTTTTCTTAATTCTTCTAATCCAGTAATTTGAAGAGTAGAATCATCATTTAATTTGTCTTTTGCAATTTCTTCAATGATGTCATCTTTTACTGTTTTTAATTCGGGTTTATTTTTTTGACCATCTTTATAAATAATGTGATATCCATAAGTTGTTTTTACTGGTGTAGTTGTGTATTTACCAACTTCAAGTTCTTTAGCAGCTTTTTCAAATTCTTCTACCATGTCACCATGTGCGAAATCAGCAAGTTTTCCACCTTTATCTTTTGTAGATTCATCAGTTGAGTATTCTTTTGCAAGTTTACTAAAATCCTCACCATTTTTAAGTTTACTAATTACTTCATTTGCTTTCTTTAAAGCTTCTTCATTAGCAGCTGTTTTTTCAGCATCTGTTGCATCACTTTTAACATCTGGAGCAATTAGAATATGTCTTGCTGAAATATCACCAAAGATAGTTTCATCATAGAATTTTTGGATTTCTTCGTCAGTTACGATAGATTTGGCATAATCTTCAACAGCTAAATTTCTTTTGTACTGTAATTTTAAGTAATCTCTTAATTTATCCATAGTATCAATGCCCCAAGCACTATAAGTTTGTTGTAATAGAGTAGCTTCACTACCCTTACCATATTGTTTTACCATGGTTTCAATTTGACTTTCTACATCTTTTTTAATTTCATCTGTATCTTTATACTTTTTATTTAAAATTTCAGTATCCATTAAATCAAGTAATACACTTAATGCATATTTATCTTTCATTTCACTATATAGAGTATCTACAGAAATTTTGTTATCGCCAATTGTTACTACAGCATCTTGACCATTCTCTAATTTTGGAACTTTTCCACAACCTGTTGCAAATAATAATATTGCTGCCATTGTTCCAACTACTTTTATTGTATTCTTTTTCATTTTGTTTTCCTCCTAGTACATGTATTATCATAGCAAAATTTCTATTAAAAGACAATAATTTATAAAAATTTCATAAATGTCTTGAACCTTTTTAGAGAAAATCCATATTATACAGTGAGTAATCAAAAAAAGGAGGAATTTAATTATGGGTAATTACGTATCAAGTTCCGCTATCGTATTAGTATTATTTATTTTATTAGTAATTATTCTTGGTGCATGGATCTAATTTAAAAGGAGGTTTCTAAGATGTCTTGTAATCATGAACAAACAACAACTTGCCCTCAATCATCTGGAACAGGTTTTGTAATCATTATTGTTTTATACATTCTACTTGCTATTATATTAGGCGCTTGGGTTGGTTGTTAACTAAAAGGAGAAAATTTTTCTTCTTTTTGTTTGTAAAAAATGCTATACTAATGTTAGTAAAATAGGAGGAAGCAAAATGGTAAAAAAGTATAGTTTAGATAATAAAAAATTTTTAATTTTTGTTTCTTTAATGTTTCTTGTCGTGTTTATAGTGGTATCAGGAGCAAGCTATGCCTTCTTTACTACTTCTGTTAAAGGAAAAGAATTCGCTATTTATACAGGAAATTTAAAAGTAGATTATAGTAAAAAGACAGATACTATTTCTATTGATAATCTTTACCCTATGACAGATACAGAAGGATTAAAACAAATGTCTCATGAATTTACAGTAACGAATAAGGGTAATATTGATGCCAGATACCAAGTAAGATTAGAGTTAGATGATACGAAATCTGATATGGTAGATATTCGTTATATTAAAATGAGTTATCAAGTAAATGGGGGAGATTATTCAGAACCTGTTTTATTAAGTGATTTAAATAGTAGTTTAGTTTTTACTAAGAATATCATAGTTAAACCTAATGAGAGTAATACTTATGGAATTAAATTATGGATTGATTTAAGTGCAAGTAATGATATTCAAGGAAAAGAATTTAAAGCAAGAGTCGTAGTAGATAGTATTCAAAATGTAGATGATAGTTATCAAGTAGATACCATTCCTATTATTTATTTGAATAAAGATAATAATGGAAATCAAGATATTCATTTAAAAGTAGGAGAAACTTATCAAGAATTAGGTGTAGAAAAAGTAGAAGATGATCAAGATATATTTACTAGTAAAGATGTAGTAATTAGTTATGAATATTATGATGGAACTAGTATCAATACAGTAGCTAATATAGATACTAGTAAAGTAGGAATATATTATGTAAATTATAGTGTTACAGATAGGAGTAATCAAGTAGGAAAGAAAACAAGAGTAGTAACTGTAAATAATAGTAGTAGTGTACCTAAGATTACTTTAAATGGAGATAGTAATATTAGTTTAGGAGAAAGTGATTATTATCAAGAAAGTGGAGTGACTGTAGAAGACAATAATCAGGTAATTACGATAGGAGAAGTAAAGACAAGTAGTGTAGGAAGTTATACGGTTCGTTATATCGTAATTGATAGTAATGGAAATTTAAATAGTGTAGTAAGAACTGTAGTAGTAAACAGTAGATATAAAGAAAGTATATTAAATGGAACAGATCCAGTTTTAGCAAGTAATTTAGTACCAGTCGTAATATCAGATAGTGGAGTAGTAACGAAAGCATCAACTGCTTCTAGTTGGTATAATTATGAGAATAAAGTTTGGGCAAATAGCGTTATTTTAAAAGATGAGAGTATTCAGTATCAAAATGGAGAAACTATACCGGAATCAAATATTGAGTCATACTTTGTATGGATACCAAAATATAGTTATCAGTTATTTGATTTAGGAAACTATTCTAGTTTAACTTCTATTTCAAATAAAACACAGGAAATTAAGATTAAATTTGGAATCAGTAATACAAGTGATAGTGTAACAGGAGAGTGCACAACGCCTTTTGAAAATAATCAAGGTATAGCAGGATCTAGTGGAAACTGTAAATTAGGTGATTACATGACGCATCCAGCTTTCTTATCTTTTGATACTAATGGGCTATGGGTAGGAAAGTTTGAAACAGGACATGATGTGGCAACCACTACTACTGCAGCTCAAGTTAACAGTGTTGATACCAGTAAGATTATAATAAAACCTAATGTATATAGTTGGAGAAATATAAACATTGGAAATGCATTCAAGAATAGTTATGATTATCAAAGAGATTTAGATAGTCATATGATGAAGAATACTGAATGGGGTTCAGTTGCATACTTACAACATTCAGCTTATGGAAGTCAAGCAAGCGTAAGAATTAATAATAATTCAAGTTATATAACTGGATATGCTGCAACAAGTGAGCCAACATTAGGGCATAGTGAAACAAGCACAGCTGGTAATAGAATAGAATCTACAGCGTTGGGTGTTGATGGAGCTTATACGATTGATTATTTAAATAATAAATCAGTAGTAGCGTCAACTACTAATAATTATAGTGGAATTTATGATACATCAGGTGGCTCATGGGAATATGTAATGGGATATACAACAGGGGCAACAACAGTAGGTGGATCTAGTGATATCACTAGCTTATATTCTAATTTCTTTAATGATAATACTTATTCAAAATATTGGGATAAATATACTAGTACAAATTATAATAATAGAATCTTAGGAGATGCAACAGGAGAGGTAGGCCCATTTGGAACAGAAAAAGATCCAGATGGAATTAATAGGAATAAATCTAGTTGGTATAAAGATTATGCTAATTTTGAATTTTCTTCTAATCCATGGTTTCAACGAGGAGGTAGTTGGAGTTTTGGTACTGAGTCTGGCTCATTTGCATTCAGTGACATTGGTGGTGAAGCAAATATTGATTTTTCCTACCGTATCGTCCTAGCACCATAAAATTTAATTGTAAATTGATATAAAATTAAAGAGAAAATGTTAAGAATATTATCATTTTCTCTTTTTAAATTAATATGAAATTAATGTAATTCTAGCATAACCATTTCCTTGTTTGCTACAATTTTCAGTAGGAGTTTCACTAGTACAGGTAGTAGAAATGGTTTTAGTGGATTCTTCACTGGATTCTTCACAGTTATAACAATACATAGTTTTATTGATTAAAAGTTGATTACCTATATAGCCAGATCCACCTCCAGCCCCTCCGTGGCATCTAGAACTACCACCGCCACCATACCAACCACCCCCACCACCGGCTCCTCCACAACAAGCTTGATATTGGTTACCACCTTTACCAAAAGATCCACTTTGATTTTGATAAAGTGTCCCATTAACCATAGCTTTTCCAGCAGTTTCTTGTGTTGCACCAGTTCCTAAAAATCCTAATTGATTTGTCCCATTCACAACTGATCCCCATTCATCAGTACCAGAATTGCCAGTATTACCACCTCCAGAACCACCTTTACCATCAACTCTTCTATTTTTTGATTCCTCAGTTCCATCGTAAAGTGCTCCATATGAATAGCCAGAGCCTCCACCTCCACCTGCAACAATATAAATATCATTTTTAATATTTTCTAAAGTTGACAGAAGACCTGATTCAGAGGAAATGTGAGTTGCTCCACCTCCACTAGATGATCCAGTGATTGAATTAGCACCTCTTCCATATCCACCGCCATTGTAACCACCCAAACATAAAGCAGTATTATCACTATCGCTGAAACAATTATTTGTTCCATTTCCACCAATGTTGATATAAATTTTTTTGCTTTTACTAAATTTTATATTGCCAGTAGAATAGCCACCATATCCACCATTTATTTTAAAAGATGTATTTACATCATTTATACTTCCTCCTTGAGCTCCCCAGGTTTCTAACTTATACCCACCACTACATGGTATAGTAAATTCTTGTTCCCCTCCAGTATAGTCAAATGTCCAAACAGTTCCTATTGGTGGCATTGTGGTATCTAAGTTAGTTAATTAAAGCAGGTGAAAAATCAACGAAAAAACAGATGATTTTAGTAATAATCAATCATCTATTTTTTTATATAATCAATATGAAATTAATGTGATTTTAGCATAACCATTTCCTTTATTTCCATCCATAATATCTTTACCATCATGAGTTGGCATTCCAACATATTTATCTTTTTTTGTAGTCCAATTATATCCAGCTCCATCTATCATAATGGTGTTTGTGAAATATAGACCACTATAATGAATACTCTGTCCAGTGTGAATTATATTGTTTTCTGTTGATTTTTCTTCTATAGCATCACAACCATTATGTCCTGAAATATAGGATGAACCACCTCCACCTCCAGACCATGTACTTCCAGGATGTACACCATGACCACCACCATAGTAGCCACCACCACCATTTGATGAATAACCACCATTTCTATCATCAATACCATATGATGCTAATCCAAATCCTCCCTCAATAATGCGATAATTTAACTTTTTATATGAGTCATTTGTTAATTCGATGTTTCCAGATTTTCCAACTAATTGTTGTGTGGCACCGTGTCCACTATAATCATCAAGCATACCATTAATACCAATATAATAGGCATTAGCATCATAACCAATTAAACCACCCCCATGTCCAGGTATTCTATTAGAAGTATTTGTTGACAAAAAACCGCCACCTCCACCAGCAGCTACCATTATTCTATCTTTTAATGAAGAAAATAAATTCCAATTACCACCAGTTATTCTAATATCAGTAGCTCCACCTCCGGGAGCCTCTCCCGTACCTATTCCGACATTATATTTAGTACTTCCTACATATATGTACAAATTTTTCTCTTTATTCATAATTATATTACCAGCGGTATATGCTCCTAATCCAGGATCTGTAATGTTAAATCCATTGCTTCTTATTTCTTCTAAACCACTTGCACCCCATAATTCTATTTTATAAGTGCCATTTGTTGGAATCTTAAATACTTGCTCCTCTCCAGTATAATCAAATGTCCAAACAGTTCCTATTGGCGGCATTGAGGTATCTAAATTAGTTACTTGGAAACTACTCCATGCACTCTTGAAACCGTTATTTGATACGGTTCTGTACCAGATATAGGTTGTACCTTCATCTGATATTGTTACATTGCCACTAGTTGTTCCTGTTGCAGTTGTGGAATCAGTTGGTGCTGTACTTGATGTTGATTTATAGTATTCATAATGTTTTACTCCACTGATTGCTGTTCCTGCACTTGACACTTTTATAGTAGGTGCAGTTGACACCCAATTACTACTTCCACCTGTCAAGCTAGGTGCTGTTGGTCTTTGATTATTAACTGTAATTTTGTAAGTTTTCACTGCCCCACTCTGACTTGTTACAATTATGTTTAATGCATTACTTCCCCAACTTAATGTCTTACTTCCTGTTCCTGTTACGGTTGCCAAACTGGTTGCAGTTTTTACATTAACAATTACACTACTTGCTTCGGTTGTTGCTGTATAAGATGTTGTTCCAGCAGAAAAACTTGGTGAAATACTATATCCACTAATAGATAAACTACTTAAGTTGTTGTTTGTGTTTTTATTAATTGTATGGGTTACACAACTACTACTTGCACTATTTAAGTTTGTTGTTGCTGTACTTGTTGCTTTTACATAGTATGTACCAGCAGTGCTTGGTGTACTACTTAATGCAGTTGTACAAGTATTATTAGAATAATATGTATAACTATATGTTAAGGTTACTGTGCTTCCATTTGGATTTTTAGCTGTTGCTGCATTTGCTGTTATTGCGCTACCTGTTGCTTCTGCTGTTTTTGCAGTTAAACTAATTGTTGGTGTTCCTTTGGTAATAGTATGGGTTACACACTTACTTCCGGCTTCATAATCACCATTTCCTGTACTTACTGCTTTTACGCTATAATTTCCTACATTGGTTGGAGCACCACTTAATGCTGATCCACTACAGTTAGTTGTTGAATAATAAGTATAAGTAATACTTGTCTTACTTGTAGCTGTTGCAGTATTTGCTGATATCGCGCTTCCTGTATAAGTAGTGTTTTTTGCTGATAAGGTGATGGTATCAACACCTTTTCTTTTTACAGTAATTGTATATGCTTTAGCATTTCCATCTTCTGCTGTTACTGTTACTTTTATTGTATTACTTCCTACATTTAATGTCTTACTTCCTGTTCCACTAATACTTGCATATGTATTACTCTTACTAGCATTTACAGTAATACTACTTGTAGCATTTGGTACTGTTAGAGTATATGCTGTTGTATTATTACTAAATGTTGGTGAGATAGTATATCCTGTTACACTTAAACTACTTAGGTTGGCATCATTTGATTTTCTATGTACTTTTACACTATATGTTTTAGTACTTCCACTCTGTGATGTTACTACGATATTTAAAGTATTATCTCCTACATTTAATGTTTTACTTCCTGTTCCTGTAAGTGTTGCTACACTACTAGTAGTTGCAGCTGCTACAGTAGTTGATGTTACACTATTTGCTACTGTACAAGTATAACTTGTTGTACTACTACTAAATGTTGGTGATAAAGTACAGTCTGTTAAGGATAAACTTTTTAATGTATTTACTGTATCTTTTTCTCTTGTTACTGTGACTATATATGTTTTGGTAGTTTTATCTCCTGATGTTACTACTACATTTATCTTATTGTCTCCTACACTTAAATTTTTACTTCCTGTTCCTGTAACACTTGCTTCGCTATTATTAACAGTAGCTCCTACTGTTAAACTAGTTACACTATAAGGAACACTTACCGTATAAGATGTTGTAGATGCACTAAAGGTTGGTGATAATGTTCCACTAGATACTGTTAAACTCTTTAAGGTTGCATCACTACTTGCTTTTCTAGTTACCTTAACATTATAAGTAGATACACTTCCACTTTGAGAAGTAACGATTACTTTAATCACATTTTCTCCAACATTTAATGTTTTCTTTCCTGTCCCTGTTACGATAGCTACAGAACTTGCTGCAGTTGCTGTTACTTCTACATTTGTTACATTATTTTCTACAGTTAAAGTATAGTTATTATTATCTACTTTTACGATATCATATCCAGTTACTCCTATACTTTTTAAACTAGTATTCGTATCTTTTTGTCTTGTTACTGTTATATTATAAGTTTTTGTAGTAGTCTTATCTTCTGCTGTTACTTTAATATCAAAGCTATTTTCTCCTACTACTAACACTTTACTTCCTAATCCTGTAACACTTGATACACCTTGAGTAGCTACACCTGTTATCGTAATATTATCTACACTATATGGTACTGTTAAAGTATATAGTAAAGTATCTTTATCAAATGTTGGTGTTATCGTTTTATTAGTAACTCCTAAACTCTTTAATGTGGCATCACTATTTGGTTTTCTAGTTACTACTACAGTATAGGTTTTTACGCTTCCATTTTGTGCAGTAACATTTACTTTTATTGTATTAGTTCCTACACTTAGATTTTTAGTTCCTGTTCCTTCGATACTTGCTACACTACTTTCTGTACTTGCTGTTACTGTAGTAGATGTTACACTATTTTCTACTGTACATGTATAACTAGTCGTACTACTACTAAAACTTGTGATAAAGTACAGTTAGTTAAACTTAAATTGTTTAGATTATTATTTGTATCTTGTCGTCTGGTTACAATTATTTGATAAACTTTTATCGTTCCATCTTCTGCTGTTACTGTTACTTTAACTAAATTTTCTCCTACTGTTAAATTATTAGTATTTGTTAAAGTAGCATTAGCTAATTGACTATTAGCAGTAGCTACTACTTCTACTTCTGTTACAGTATAAGGAATACTTACTGTATAACTAGTCGTACTACTATTAAACACTGGTGATATAGTATATCCTGTTACACTTAAACTATTAAGATTAGCATCATTTGATTTTCTATGTACTACTACTTGATATGTCTTAGTAACCCCATTTTGAGCAGTTACGATAATTTCTAATCTATTATCTCCTACTACTAATGTTTTCTTTCCTAATCCAGTAATACTAGCTACACTACTATTAGCAGTAGCTGAAATAGTTGTTTCTGTTATATTGTTTTCTACTGTACAACTATATTCTAAAGTATCAGAAGCAAACGTTTTATCCAAACTACAGCTAGTTAAACTTAAACTCATTAATGTATTATCTGTATCTTTTTCTCTTACTACTCTTATTACATATTTTGTTTTTACTTTTCCACTAGCACTTGTTACTTCTACACTATAATCATTATTTCCTACTTTTAATTCTTTTTCTCCTATTCCTGTTACGGTTGCTCCTGTTGTTGTTACATTTGCTAATGTTACTTTCGTAACATTATATGGAACTACTACCTGATAGATACCATCTACCAAACTTAATGTATATCCGTTTACTTCTACATTTTCTATTCCTGCATTATCTGATTTTTGTCTTTCAATCGTTATTACTATTTTTCTAATAGTTCCATCTTCTGCTTTTATTTCTAATTCTACTTCATTAGTTCCAATAGCTAAATTCTTATTTCCTAAACCTTTAATTGTTTCTGTTTCTTCTTGCCTAGTAGCATTTACTGTAACTGTTTCTATTTCATATGGTACTGTTACTTGGTAGTTATTAACATTATCACTATAAGCTGGTGTTAGAGAATA
>ERZ826016.1926-NODE-1926-length-17682-cov-2.955466_pt1 | contig 17682 bp, 11 predicted proteins | sample MGYA00519872_ERZ826016 | MGnify/ENA primary metagenome ERZ826016 (study PRJEB31778, sample SAMEA3449218) | human gut metagenome | biome: human gut; feature: human-associated habitat; material: faeces | place: United Kingdom | collected 2010/2012 ... | reverse complement strand
ACACTATTCCATGAATGATCTCCCGGACAGCATCTAGCCGGATTTTTTCCCGGAAATGCCCGGACAGTTCGAACAAATGGAGATAATCCAAACTTTCATTCAGGTACAAAACCGGCAAATAAGGATTCCCCGCCATTCCATTGATCCCCCGGTATTCATTCTCTCCTCTCCCTTGCTGATCGATCCGATACAAAAAATGTCCCGACGAATCGAAACAGCTTACCCCTTCCGGCTGATTATGCCGCATAAAATACCGGTTCCGATACACCATCGGATACACACTCCCCATGAGGTTATTCTCCGAAGTCTCCAATGGCACCAACTCGATTTCCGAAAACACATCCGACACCCCCACTTCCCTTGCCCGATCCATATCGACCGGGATCATCTCCAGATTACTCTTCTTTACTTTATTCTGGCATCCCCAAAGTAATACCACGACCCACATCCACACCCCTAAAATCATTTTGAATTTCTGCATGCCTGATCATTTTGAATCCAAATATACTTCAAATACCCAAACAAAGTTAATTATCCCGGAAAACAATCGGAAAATATTCGGATATCACTATTTCGAAAATAAAAAAAGAGCACCTCGTAGAGAAGTGCTCTTTTCATCTTTATTTTACGCTTTATTTCTTTTTATAGAACATTTTCACTATTTTTGTTCGCTAAAATATAATTTTATGGGACTGAAAGACTTTATAAAATCGGATTTGAATAATCTGTTATATCGTGAATATCGATTGAATCGGAAAGTGAAAAGACATTTATCTCCTTACTACAACGAACAAGAGCCCGTTGGAAAGAATGAGAAGAAAATAATTATTTTTATGGCGGACGGGCGAAAAAAACATGGTGGATTGGCAGATCGTCTTCGTGGTATGATCTCAACCTTTAAATATTGTCAGGAGCATAAATTGGAGTTTCGTATTCATTTCACATCTCCTTTTGAATTAGAAGATTTGCTTGTTCCCAATCAATATGATTGGCGGATTCGTAATGATGAGATTTCTTATAATTCGTCCTTCTCACTCCCTGTATATATTGATTCCAGTCATTATCCGGAAGCCGATAGGATATTCCAGCGTAAAATGGCAGAGAAAATGCTGAGTAAAAATTATAAGCAAATTCATGTGTATACTAATATGTATTTTGCTGATGATGAATTCGGACCTTTGTTTAATCAATTGTTTAAACCGACACCTGCTTTACAGGCGTGGATTGATGAGAATTTATTAAAATTGGGGGACAATTATATTTCTTTAAGTTTCCGTTTCCAGAATTTGTTTGGTGATTTTCCTGATGGAAGTACAGTTTATTCGCCAGAAGAACAAAAGGAACTACTTGATAAATGCATAGCAAAGATACAATCTTTGCATGAAGCACATCCTGAAGCGAATAAAGTTTTGATAACTGCCGATAGTGAATGTTTCCTGAAACAAATATCGAAATTGGATTTTGTATATGTACTGCCCGGTAAAGTGGGACATATGGATCATCGTTCGGAACAAGATATTAACGTACACATGAAAACATTTCTTGATTTCTTTGTACTCTCACATTCCCGAAAGATCTATTTACTAGTTACTGGGAAAATGTACAAGAGTGGTTTTGCTAAAAGAGCTGCAAAATTACAGGGAGTTCCTTTTACAGAAGTCGATTTTTAGCAAATCTTTTTGTGCTACCAATTGCGGAATTACTTTTAAAAGAAGGGGTGTCAGCAAAAGGCAGATAGCCAGTGTCAGTAATAATAGTACGATGGCTTGTAACCAACTATTATGAATATAGTGGTCTAATAGAGGACTGACAAAGTGCAAGATAGGAGCATGGATACTGAGGGTGATAATTGAATATCGTCCTAAGTATGAAACAATAGCTAGCTTTTTTATTTTTTTGCATAATAGCATAATTGTGAATATTCCGGCAAATGCGGCAATGTACACTTGGAAAATATTTCCTGGGTAATTGTTTGTGCGCATTCCTAATGGGGTAGCAGTTAAATACATCACAACTAACGCTAAAGATATAAAGGCAGGGATAATCTTATCGAACCGATGATGGGGAAAAAGAAAAAAGTTGTATCGGCGAATCCAGAATCCTGCAACATAGAAGGGGAGTGCTGTCATGGCAACATCTAAATATACAGGAAGTACGATTTGTTGTTTTCCTAGGTAGAATCCGGTACTTCCTATCAACAGAGTCACTATAAACATTGCAAATAAATGTTTGTCGCGTAGAAAATGTACAAAATAAAATAGTATATTACAATTGAATAAAGCTATCAAAAACCAGAGTGGGGGATTGAATCTGATTAGATCATGTCCTTCAAAAACAATTAGTAATTCTTTCCACGACACTGGAAGATGGAAAACTCCGGGAGCTATTTTCCATACAATATATTTAAGCAAAAACGAGCTGATATAGAAAAAGAGAAAAGGAATAATCAGTTTGTTTATTTTTCTAATAACAAAGCCAAACAATCCTTCGTAGGACTTAAAAAATATTCCTGAAATAAAAAAGTAAAGAGGCATACGGAAGCATGACAACATGGAATCATAGTCGAGCTGGTCGAAAGCTCCTCCAATATGTGACATAACTACTAGAATAATACAAATTCCTTTCGTTAAATCTACAAAATCAATACGTTCGTGTTTGTTGTCCTCCATTAAGCTTCTTTTTGTTTTGTTTTCGGTGCAAAGATACTTGATTAATTAAGAATAAATAGGAATCGGAAGAAAATAAATGGGCAGAATTGTCTGTATTAATTTGTGTTTTGTGACTATGTTTGAACTTTTTTCTCGTTCTGAAGATCAATGAAATGACGCAGTGTAGATAAAAGATTGTGTCAAGTTGAAAAACAACCGAATATAGAATTATATAAAGTGCAAATTTTGTAAAATAACATGGACCTTAGGACACATGAATCATACAAAATCTGCACTTGAAAAGGAATTCTAAAACTAATCTAGAAGTATTTTCTATGAGCTTTTTATAATGAACTCTTTGTTTTTTCTACTTCTTAGGATTTCTTCCGGTGTATTTTATCAGTTCGCATATTTTTTTATTAAGTTCATCGGCTTTCATCAATTGCTCCAAAGTTAGATGCATTCGATAACGCCAATAATTTCGTGGGTTGGAGGGTACATTAATCCGTTCTTCTTCTACATTGGGATTTCTCCATTTTCCATCAATAGATAGCCAATCCTGTAGGGATAAAATGCAAAGAATAGAACTGCTATTCAGATGGTTACGAACCACTTCTTCGCATATCCCGGGAGGTGCAACGGTGGGAGCTGTGCCGTAATGTCCAAGCATTAAGTTGTAATAACGTTGTGTTTGTTGATAATCTTCTTCCCACCACCCACGTAAAGTAGACATATCATGTGTTGAAATAGTGCAAACCGAGCGATATGGATATTCGTTCAGGTGATCGAATTCATACATTGGATTCTTCGGCATTCGCTGGATTTCAAGACTAAGAATACGGAGATTATTCATGACTGAAGCAACACAGGAGGGAATCATTCCAAGATCTTCTCCACAAACCAACATACGAGTAGATTGTGTAAGTTGAGGTAACTTTTTCATGGCTTGTTGTTGCCAGAATTCATTATGACGATGGTAGTAATATTGGTTATAAAGTATGTTGAAGGCATTTCTTTCTTCTTCATTCAGTGAACGAAAAATAAAATCACGTTGTACGCTGATTCGTGGGTGGTATTTGTCTTCTTCTTTATTATCCGGAACAAACAAGACATCACTAATTAATGTGTAAAGTCCTTCGCGTATCCATATGCTGTCTTCATCATTTTTTTCCATGAAGAAAGTCTCGACTTCCCTTTGTGTCCGAAATCCCGGTCTCATACAATAGATATCCGGAGTATCTGTAGGTTGGATGAAAGTTTGCTTTACATATTCAGTATGTGGACCAAATAACTGCCCGAGGAATGATTCGTGGATATAAGGTGTCAGATATTCTTTACGAAAAGGGAGCCCGTAACTTTCAATTTCTTCTTTACTCATAGGAAGGGAAGGAGCAAATTGACCTAATAATCCATGTACAGCATGCATGGGAATTTCCCAAATGCGGAAGAAGCCGAGGATATGGTCAATACGATATGCATCAAAATACTCTGCCATCTTCTGGAATCGTTTCATCCACCAGCGATAGCCATCTTTTTCCATGACATCCCAATTGTATGTTGGAAATCCCCAATTCTGTCCGTTTATAGAGAAGTCGTCAGGAGGTGCTCCTGCCTGTCCGCTAAGATTAAAATAATGAGGTTCTGTCCATGCTTCAACGCTGTTACGGCTAATGCCGATTGGAATATCGCCTTTTAATACAATTCCATGTTTACGGGCATATTGTGTTGCTGACTGTAATTGCAGATGAAGGTGGTATTGAATGTAATAATAGAGAGCAATATGTGGGTAATCAGTCGATTCGGGTTGGCATATCTTCTCTATTTCTTGCTGATTATAAACCGTATATTGGGGCCATTCACGGAAATTTGGAGTCTTGTAAATATCTCGTAGATAACTGAATACAGCGTAAGGCTGTAACCATTCTTTGTTGGCATTGAAGAACCTTTTAAAATCGTTGGATGCGAGAACTTTTTCTCCTTCCTGTTGGAAAATCAGGTGGAAAAAATCCCATTTTATTTGATTGACAGCTTCATAATCAATAGCCGGTAAGTTGTTCAACTCCTTTTGGCGTTTGCTGAATTGGGACATCGCTGCTTTATCCTTTAGTGCTCCCATTTGCGTAATGTCTATATACATCGGGTGGAAAGCATAAATGGAAATACTATTGTAAGGATAAGAATCTGTCCATTTATGAGTCATAGTCGTATCATTGATCGGTAGAATCTGTATTACCTTCTGGTTTGTACTGACAGCCCAGTCAATCATATCTTTTAAATCACCAAAATCTCCAACACCAAAACTCTTTTCTGATTTCAAAGAAAAGATAGGGATGGCTATACCTGCACCCTTCCATATCGGAGTGTCGAAATAGACGTATCGGTCGGAAATGACCAATGTTTCATTGATTTTTAATTCAGGATCGGCAAGATAGCGGTTGGGATTGTTTTCCCAACAATCGGCTTTCTTTTCTTTCTTATTATAAAGGATAAATTTGTATTCCAGAGGAAACTTTAGTTTGCTTGCATCTAACTCTATTTGCCATTCGGGAAAGTTTGCATCGCTCATAAGAACAGCTTGCTCTGGGTTCCAATTTCCTAATGCTTTTTGGTTACCACAAATGGCTAGGCAATAATCATTGTTTATGCGAGGAGCATAGGCTTTAATCATCAATCCCTTTTTATAGCTGGTGGGAGTTTCTGCTTTCTCAGGATGTGCTAATAATACTTCTGTAAAAGCTGAACTATAAAAATAGAGCTGTTCGGGAATGTTTTTCCAACAATCATTTACTATGTATTTCTTTTTAGTTACACCCGATAAATGTAGCTGCCGGGGGAAACTATTCCACTCTTTACGGGTCATTACTCCATTCTGCTCTATTTGGTAACTATAATTGATAGCTATACCTTCCTTGGGGACATCGAGTTCGATGTTCGCTGTCCAATATATGCCGTCCGTTGTATGCATGGGGATAGATTCATGAAACAGGTCCGCTATCCTTACTTCTTCCCCCCAATTGGTGCGGTATTCGATGTTAAACGATAGATTCATAAATTAGATTTTGATTAGATTTCTTTATGAAAGTGCAAGTATAAGATTTTCTTTTTGAATAAAAAATTAAAGGAGCCCCGAAGGACCCCTTTAACCTTTTGTTTATATATTAATTAACATACATCAGTGGATCATCCACATCTGGAAGCACCGCAAGTGGTACAAATCAGACAACCTTCTTGATAAACCAATGTTTCATTGCCACAATTCGGACATTTTTTGCCTTTGGCTTCTGTTCCATCTTGAATGTATTTTTTCAGTGCTCGTTCTACACCATTTTTCCATGTGTTGATACTTTCACTATTCAACTGTAATGAACCGACTAACTTAATCACTTGTTCAATTGGCATTCGATAACGAAGTACACCTGAAATCAATTTTGCATAGTTCCAATATTCTTTGTTGAACTTCTCTGACAGTCCTTCAATAGTTGTTTTGTAGCCACGCTTGTTCTCAAATTGGAAATCATAACGTTTGTTTCCGTCTTCATCCACATTTTTAATGATACGTCCCGAGGTTACGCTCTTCGGTAGTAAGATGCCTTCGTCATCATCTTGTAAACCAGTGAAAATCTCATACGGATGACCATCTAATAATCCGACAAATGCTACCCACTTTTCTTTATTGTTTTGGAAACGTACTACATCTGCTTCCAATATTCTTGGACGTACTTCTACTACTGTAGGAGGTTTACAAGGAGGAAGCTCTTTTTTCTGGTCTTTATCTGATTTCGTAGAGATTAATACCCCTGATCGGGAACCGTCACGATAAACAGTACATCCCTTGCAACCGGACTTCCAAGCTTCTACATACAACCGATTGACTAAATCTTCGTCTACGTCATTTGGAAGATTGATAGTTACACTAATAGAGTGATCCACCCATTTTTGTATTCTTCCTTGCATCTTCACTTTCATCAACCAGTCTACATCATTTGAAGTAGCTTTGTAATATGGAGACTTAGCTACAAGTTCATCAATTTCTTCTTGAGTATAGCGTTTGGAAGGATCATATCCGTTAGCTTCCATCCATGTAACAAACTTGTGATGGAATACAATATATTCTTCAAATGCATCGCCTGTTTCATCAACGAAATCAACGCGTACGTTTGTATCATTAGGATTTACTTTTCTTCTACGTTTGTAAACAGGTAGAAAGACCGGTTCAATGCCCGAAGTAGTCTGTGTCATGAGACTGGTAGTACCTGTAGGAGCGATCGTCAAGCATGCAATGTTTCGACGTCCATACTTTTTCATATTCTCATACAATTCCGGATCTGCTTCAGCCAGTCGCAGGATGAACGGATTGTTTTTTTCACGTTCGCTATCATAAACTTCAAAAGCACCACGTTCTTTCGCCATTTCGACTGATGAACGGTAAGCACCGAGAGCAACAGTCTTATGTACTTTTTCGGAGAATTCTGTAGCTTCTTCCGTTCCGTATCGCAGTCCTAAAGCAGCAAGCATATCACCTTCTGCTGTGATACCTACCCCAGTACGGCGTCCCTGGGCACTCTTTTCATAGATCTTTTTCCATAATATAAGCTCGGCACGTTTTACTTCTTCTGTTTCCGGATCAGTTTCTATTTTGTGCATGATACGTTCAATCTTCTCCAATTCGAGATCAATAATATCATCCATGATACGTTGAGCCAAAGCAACGTGCTTCTTGAAAAGTTCGAAATCGAAATAAGCGTCCGACTTAAACGGGTTCACTACATAAGAATATAGGTTGATAGCCAGCAAACGACAAGAATCGTAAGGGCATAATGGAATTTCACCGCATGGATTAGTAGATACAGTTTTGTATCCTAAATCTGCATAGCAATCTGGCACTGATTCACGGATGATCGTATCCCAAAATAGCACACCCGGTTCTGCCGATTTCCAAGCATTATGCACAATTTTTTTCCATAAAGTAGAAGCGTCTATCTCTTTGGTTGAAGTGGGATTGACTGCATCAATCGGATATTGTTGCGTATAAGTTTTCCCTTCAACAGCAGCCTGCATGAAAGCGTCATCCAGTTTTACAGAAACATTGGCTCCTGTTACTTTGCCTTCAGTCATTTTCGCATCAATAAATGCCTCTGAATCCGGATGCTTAATGGATACACTTAACATTAATGCTCCACGACGTCCATCCTGAGCTACTTCACGTGTAGAATTGGAATAACGTTCCATAAAAGGAACGAGGCCGGTAGAAGTTAGTGCTGAGTTTTTAACGGGAGAACCTTTCGGGCGGATGTGTGACAAGTCATGTCCCACACCTCCACGTCTTTTCATCAGTTGAACCTGCTCCTCGTCAATTTTGATAATTGCACCGTAAGAGTCGGCGGAACCATCTACGCCGATTACAAAACAATTAGATAACGAAGCTACTTGATAGTCGTTACCGATACCTGTCATCGGACTACCTTGAGGAACGATGTACTTGAAATGATCCAGTAAATCATAAAGTTCTTGTGCACTTAAAGCATTTGAGTACTTCGCTTCGATTCGTGCTACTTCATTGGCAATTCTCCAATGCATATCTTCCGGAGATTTCTCATAAATATTTCCGAAAGAATCTTTGACTGCGTATTTATTCACCCATACTCTTGCAGCCAACTCGTCACCTTGAAAATATCGTAAAGATTCTTCGAAGGCTTCGTCATAAGAATAAATTTGTTTTTCCACGATGCAATGTGTCTTAGATTTCATTATTTAATAAGTAATGTGTAGAAGTATACTTATCATTAACAAATGCGCTGCAAAGCTAAGAATGTTTTTTTATCTATCAAAATAAAAATGAAATATTTTATTAACAGGTTGCAGGTTTTCTATTTGTTTTAGTTAAGTATTTGATTAACAATGAATTTTTGCTTTTGTTTAATGGGTGAAGTTCTCCAAAAAGAAAATTATTCTTTTTCATAAGTGTGATGAAATGATTTTTTCTTTTTATATCTTTGCAAAAAAAAGATATGTTTGATACCGTAAAGAATAGAAGAACTATTCGGAAATATCTTCTTAAAGATATTACTCCTGAAATGTTAAATGATTTGCTTGAGACCTCTTTCCGCGCTTCTACGATGGGAGGGATGCAGCTTTATAGTGTAATCGTTACTCGTGACGCTGAAATGAAAGAGAAACTTTCTCCTGCTCATTTTAATCAGCCAATGGTAAAAAATGCACCGGTAGTGCTTACTTTTTGTGCTGATTTCCGGCGCTTCAGCAAGTGGTGCGAACAACGGAATGCTGTGCCGGGATATAATAATTTAATGTCTTTTATGAATGCTTCTATGGATACTTTGCTCGCAGCTCAGACTTTTTGTACATTGGCGGAGGAAGCAGGGCTAGGTATCTGTTATTTGGGAACTACTACTTATAATCCTCAAATAATTATTGATACTCTTCAGTTGCCGGAACTAGTGTTTCCCATAACTACCATAACCGTAGGCTATCCTGACGGTATCCCTGCGCAGGTGGACCGTTTGCCTTTAGATGCTTCTGTGCATCAAGAGGTGTTTCACGATTACACTCCAGAGGATATCGATCGTATCTATTCTTATAAAGAATCATTGCCGGAAAATAAGCAATTTATAGAAGAAAATAAAAAGGAGACTTTGCCACAGGTGTTTACGGATGTCCGTTATACAAAGAAGGATAATGAATTTATGTCTGAGAATCTGTTGAAAGTACTTCGTAAACAAGGCTTTATAGAATAAATATCAGCAAGGAGTATTTTAAACATCAGGCGCAAATGATATAATTGCTATATCATTTGCGCCTGAAATTTTTATATTGGTTTATCACTTATTCCTTATTTCTTTTCTTCAACAATGATTCTATTTCACCTATTTCTGCATGAAAGTTCTTATCTACTTCCAACTGCCCTTTTACAGTTTTGCAAGCGTGGAGCACTGTTGCGTGATCTTTGTTTCCGATGAACTTACCGATCTTTGAAGTAGAGAAATCTGTGTGATTCTTAGCCAGATACATAGCAATCTGACGAGCTTGAACCACTTCTCTTTTTCTGGATTTAGTGTGGATGGCTGATGGCTCTAGATCGAAGTGCTTGCACACTACCTTTAAGATATCATCAATTGTAATTGCTTTAGTCTCATTGTGAACCACACCATGCACAATGTGTTGTGCCAAGTCTAAATCTATTTCTTTGTTGAAAATAGTAGAACGTGCCATAATAGCTATGACGATACCTTCCAGATCACGGACACTTTCGTTTACATTCTCTGCAATGTAATCAATAACTTCTTCAGGGAACTGCAATCCGTCACGATGAATTTTATTCCTCAAGATGTTTTTACGAAGTTCTACAGTTGGCTTTTCAAGTTCCGCTACCATTCCCCATTTAAAACGAGTCAGCAAACGGTCCTCCATACCCTGCAATAGGATAGGGGCGCGATCGGAAGTTAATATTAACTGTTTTCCGTTCTGATGCAAGTGATTGAAGATATGAAAAAACGTATTTTGCGTTCTGGTCATTCCGGCAAATTCCTGAATATCATCAATGATCAATACATCAATTGTTTGGTAGAAGTTGATAAAGTCATTGGTAGTATTGTTTCGTACCGAGTCTGTATATTGAACCTGAAATAGATGTGCTGAAACATACAATACTCTTTTTTCGGGATATAATTCTTTAATTTTAGTTCCGATAGCGTTTGCCAAGTGAGTTTTTCCCACTCCAGATGCACCATAAAGGAATAATGGATTAAAAGCTGTACCCGCAGGTTTTTGTGCTACGGCTTCTGCTACGCTTCTGGAAAGTTTATTGCTATATCCTTCAATGAAATTCTCAAAATTATAGTTAGGGTTCAAATGTGGATCTAGTTCCTGAATAACAGGAGCTTTCAGGAAGTTAGGCGCTTTATTGGCATCAGTGATGTTTTTAGGAGTGATAGCTGTAGAACGATTGCTTGCTTCGAGATTCACAGTCTGATTTGGAATCGAAGTTTTATCTACCATGACATTATACATCAATTTAGTGCCTTCGCCAATAGCTTTATATAATGTTTTCCGTAGCAAATCCACGAACTTTTCTTCCAGTATTTCATAAAAAAACTGGCTCGGGATCTGTACGATTAATGTTTTGTCCTCATATTTTAATGGAACGATGGGGGCAAACCAAGTATTATATGTCGTTTCGGGAACATTGTCTTTTATGATATCTAAACAGCGGTTCCAAAGCACGACATGATTTGATTCAATCATAGTGACTTTAATACATTTTATTAGTTAAGCAAAACTTCTACGTTTGCAAAATTGGGAATCTTATTCGAAATAAACAAATCGATTTTTTCTTGTTTTTATTGAACAAATAATAATGTGTTTACTTTCAATGACTTATCTAACTGTTTGGAAACACTCTAAATACAATATGTGTTGTATTGTTATAAGTGATTGATTATTATGTGATTATGATCCTATTTGTATTTGTGTTATTTACTTCTCTGTGCATGTTCAAGAATATTATTTTGGTTTATCGATAGACATTTCAGGCTATTAGTCTTTTTTTATATAGTATTTCTTTATTTAGAGTAATTCTATATTAGGAGGGTTCTCTTACTTATCTTTTTTGCCGAATAATGAGAAATGGACATAGCGTTTAGGGTGTGCTTTCAGATCTTCCAATAAACTTGCAGCATTTGCAGAGGTTGCGTTTAAGTTATTGTATAAAGATGGATCATTGAAAAGTAAACCTAACGTATTGTTTTTGCTATTTAGCTTTTCTGTAAGTATTTTTACATTAGCCAATGTCTCGTCTATCTGTTTGATAGTGGCAGCATAGTTTATATCCTTCAGGTTATTGCTAATAGTGATGAAATTATCTCCAATAGTATTTAGCTTTCCTGTAAGCTGTGGAATATCCTTGCTCATTAATCCTCTCATTTGTGAGCTTACTACAGCAAGATTGGCAGTAAGGGTTTCCATTGAGTGCAGAGTTGCAGGAATACTCTTATCATTTAAAGTATTATTTAAAGAGGTAAGGATCGAATCTAATTTGGGTAGCATCTGTTCGACTTTGGGCATGAGTTTGGCTACATTTTCCATCATACCGTTGTTCAGTGTTCCAGGTATGGTATCGCCTATAGCATATTTTTCCCTGGGGTTGTTTGCTAGAAGAATATTCATACGGACACCTCCCATCAGTTCTGATACAAGTTCTGCAGAGCTTCCTTTAGGAATACGTAACTCTGTATCCAGTTCGACTTCCACAATTACGTTTCCTGGGTTGGAATAATCATAAAAAATCTCGCGTACGATGCCTACACGAACACCGTCTGCAAATACAGGACTCGACTTAGTCAATCCATTTACATTTTGAAACTTTGCATAGAAATAGCTTGAAGGCTGGAACATATGGATTCCTTTTAACCAATTGATTCCATAAACAAGCACACATAGAGCTACAATACCTGCAATACCTATTCTGACTTCTTTTGTAATGTACTTCATTTTATTTTTATTTATTTCTTCTCTTTTTATATTCGGCAATTGCCTCGTTGATATTCATTTTCTCACCATTCCGGAAAGCAATGATAAATGCATCCTTGAATTGTGGAGTGATTGTACGTCTGGTGCGCAATACTTTGTTATAATCAGTAGAAGCACCATAAGTATATTTATAAATCCCTTTTTCTTTGTAATAATCGACTCCTTTTAGGCCTTTCAACTGTTTGTCGTTTTTTGAGAGAGGCTTTGAAGAAGTTAGAATTTGTACTTTAAACGTAATCTCGCTATCATTTGTTGCACTCTCAGATACAATGGGGCGAGTTGTTGTTTTAGACTCAATAGGACGAGACTTAGTTTCGGCTAAAAGTTCCTTTGTTGAAACAACATTTTCCGAATCATTATCTGTTTGAGTGATAACAGGATCATTTTCTGTTTCTTCCTGTTCAGTTGGAATGATGGTTTTACTACTTCCGGTTAGACGTAGTTCATGTTCTCTTTTGTAATTCAAGAAAGCATTATAAATACCTTTTGCTAATGTACTCATGCCGTTTTCAGAATTCAGATAACGTTCTTCTTCCGGTGTTGAAATAAATCCTAATTCCACTAGGATGCTTGGCATTGCACTAGCTTTTAGAACAAGAAAACCAGCTTGGTGTACTCCCCGGTCTACCCGACTGCAAGTATGTCGGAATTGTTTCTGAACCAATGAGGCTAGATGTACGCTCTGTTCCATATATTTGTCTTGCATGAATTCAAAGATAATGTATGATTCTGCGGAGTTCGGATTAAAGCCAGCATAACGGGTTTGATAATCACTTTCATAAAGTATTACAGAGTTTTCCCGTTTCGCTACCTCTAAGTTGGCGTCCGATTTTGCCAAACCTAATGTCCAAGTAGAAGCACCTTTTGCAGTACGGTTATTGGCTAAGGCATTGGTGTGAATAGAGATAAAAAGATCCGCTTTGGCATTGTTAGCAATTTCTGCTCGACGATCCAATGGAATGAAAACATCCTTTGTACGTGTATAGACTAATTTTACATCGTCGCAGTTCTTCTTTATCAGATTACCTAGTTTCAGAGCGACATTCAGATTGATATTTTTTTCCTTAGATATTTTTCCTATGGCACCGGGGTCGTGTCCGCCATGTCCGGCATCAATAACTACAGTAAACCTCTGTCCCCATAGATTGCAGGTACATAGGGGAGAAATAAGTAGCCAGAGGCAAGCTAATATATATAATATGTATGATCTATTTAGTTTCATAATTTTAATACGATGCAAATGTAGTAGAAATTTGCAGAAAACTTATGATTTACTATTAAGTTTTGTGTTTTTTTCGGTTTAATGGTAGCTTTTTTCCTGAAAACTCCGTTACTTTGCGCCCCGAAGATAAAATATACAGCCATGCTTAAGTTTTTGAAAAATTGGACATTACCAGTCGCAATGCTGGTTGGGACAGTTGTTTATTTCCTGTTTGCCCACGTTTCGTTTCTGGCTCCGGTAAAACCGGCTGTGTGGCTAAGTGTTTCTGTTTTAACTCCTTTCTTGATTTTTTTCCAGTTGTTGCTGACATTTTGCAAGGTTGAGCCTAAAGAATTGAAACCTGTTTTGTGGCATTGGTGGTTGCTGTTGTTTCAACTGATATCATGTTTGCTTGTAGCTGTAGTATTAGTTTATATTCCCATGCCTGAAGTATATCGTGACGTGTTTGAGGGAGCGATGGTTTGTTTGATTTGCCCTACGGCTACGGCTGCAGCTGTGATAACTGGAAAACTAGGTGGAAATGCGGGAAGTTTAACTACTTATACATTGCTGTCTAATATTTTGGCAGGAATCATTGTTCCTTTGTTGTTTCCTATTGTTGAAATACATTCAAATGTTAGTTTTTTGACGGCCTGTTCGCGTATTCTTATTAAAGTCTTCCCATTGTTGCTTTGTCCTTTTATAACGGCTTGCTTACTTCGTTTTTTTTTGCCAAAAGTACGGACATATTTGGCTAATTTTAGTAATTTGGCTTTTTATCTATGGGGAGTTGCTTTGGCAATTGTTTCCGGTCAGACCGTTCGTTCTCTGGTTAATAGTGATGCGTCAGGGTATGTGAAACTTTTAATTGCCTTGGCTAGTTTAATAACCTGTTGTATTCAGTTTTATTATGGAAAGCGTATTGGTGGGCATTATCAGGAACGTATTAGTGGTGGACAAGCTTTAGGGCAAAAAAATACAGTGTTGGCTATTTGGATGGCTTATACATATCTTAATCCGCTATCTTCGGTTGGTCCTGGTTCTTATGTACTGTGGCAGAACATTATCAATTCTTGGCAGTTGTGGAAGAAAAGAAAGAAGGAAAATTAGAAATTCTATTTTATATATATTTGCTCCGAATTATCGGAATAATATATTTTTATTTTTGAAATTACTTCAACTAATATCGGATATTGTGAGATAATAATCTGGTGTACAGGCTTAACTTCTCGATAAATCTCGGCTTATTTGCCGAACAAGAAGATTATATTCTATTTCGATCTTCTTTTTTCATAAGAATGACGTTTAATTATGTTTTGTTATACTTTTAAGGGGCTGTACAAAAGGGAAAATCAGACAATGATGAAGACGTTTATTGTATTTTGTTTTAAAGATAAATCCGAGAGCGAATATGGAATTGGATATAAACAAATAATAATTAAGAATATGGAAATTAAAATCAGACAAGAACAAGAGAACGATTATAAAGTTGTTTATGAATTAATAGAACTTGCTTTTAGAAATATGGAAGAAAGCGATCATCGTGAACATTTTCTAGTGGAACGCTTACGTAAATCAGAAGCGTTTATACCAGAGCTTTCTTTAGTGGCAGAAAAGGAAGGTGAAATTATTGGGTATATTCTGATGACTAAAGTGGAAATAGTATCAGATGTTAAAGTTATGTCTTCTTTAGCTTTGGCTCCGGTAGCTGTGTTACCTAAATATCAGGGACAAGGGGTTGGTGGTACACTAATTTGTGAAGTACATAAACGTGCTGTTGAATTAGGGTATGGGTCTGCTGTTTTATTGGGGCACAAAGATTATTATCCTAAGTTTGGATATAAAAAGGCCATCGATTTAGGCATTGAATTTCCCTTTGAGGTTTCTTACGAATATTGTATGGCGGTTGAATTGTTGCCGAATGCTCTAAAAAACGTACGGGGTATGGTTAAATATTCAAAACCATTTATTAATTAATAACGTTCATAAAAGATTATACTATATTTCTTCCATTTAAATGGTTAAAAAAAGCACATTTTCTCAGATTTTTGAAACACTATCTTTATCTTTGTTCTAGTTATAAAAACTGAATACAATGAGAGTGAGCAAGAAAAAAATATTCTGGGGATTTATGTTCCTTATATTAATAGCAGGAGGTATTATTTGTAAAATACGTTGGAAAGTTTGGTTCTATAATAGACCGGAAATAAGTTATGTGCTTACTAATGAACCTCAGCGAGTGATCCTAACTTTTGGAAATGATGGTGAACTTTCTCGTAATGTAAGTTGGGTATGCGGGGGAGTTTCTAAACAGGCAAAACTAGAATATACAAAAATAGGCTCTGGAGATACTCTTCTTATCGATGGCTCTTCTAAATTCCTTAAAACGTTAGGAGGTTTTAGCTATGCTAATTTGGCAAAGTTTAAGGATCTTGCTTACGGGGATTCTTATTCTTATCGAGTATGGAACGATGATCGGGCTTCTAACTGGTATTCATTTACTATGCAACAAGATTCTACGGATCACTTTTCTTTTATTTTTGTAGGTGACGTGCAGGATACACTACATGGAAAGACACGTGATTTTATGGAAAATGTACGCTATCGTTTTCCGCAGACCGATTTCTATATGCTTGGCGGTGATTTTATTGAACGTCCGATGAATTGTTATTGGGAAGAAGCATATCGGAGTGTTGATTCCATTGCTCCCAGTAAGCCTTTATTAGTTTCTCCTGGGAATCATGAATATGTAAAAGGAATGGTAAGAACTTTGGAACAACGTTTCAATTATTCCTTTTCATATTTGTTAGAATCCGAATATAAGAATAATAATGTGTATTCTGTTGATTATAAGGATGCTACAATTATTGTCCTTGACAGTAATCGTGATCCTTGGTTTTTATTTTCACAACGTGAATGGTTGGAGAAGACATTGAAGAATTCTGATAAAAAATGGAAAATTGTAATGTTACATCATCCTGTATATTCTATTAAGGGTAAGACAAATAACATATTAGTGCGCTGGATGTTCGATCCTTTGTTTAAAGAATATGGAGTTGATTTGGTGCTTCAAGGACATGAACATAACTATGCACGTATGACAAACAAAGAAGGTGATGGAAAAATGACTACACCTGTTTATCTGGTTAGTCATGCTTCTCCGAAAGGATATCGATTGAAGTTCAATGGTAAATATGACCGTTTTGGAACTAACAACCGTTTTTATCAAAATATTGATGTAAAGGGAGATACTCTTCGTATACAAGCATTTCTAGAGAATGACTCCCTGTATGATGATATGCAGGTTGTGAAAAATGCTTTGGGTATTCAGATAATAGATCGTGCACAGAACATTCCCGAAATATTAGAAATGCCTTGGCTAACTGGTAAAAAAGCAAAGGAATTTGAACAAAATGCAGAAAAATGGCGTAAACGGTCTTTAGTACAATAAATATTTTTTTCTCATACTTTGATACGTCTGTAGTTCCTTTTGCCAACTGTTACGGATATCTTGTTCTGAATCACCTTTTAGGATGGCTTTACGGACAGAATCTGTTCCCATAAGTAAATCGAACCATCGTGTACGTGAAAAAAAAGCTTCTCCTTCGCCGGATAGTTGGTAAAAATTCAAGAAGTAACGAAGAGTAAATCCATGTACATCTGTCACATTGCGTAAATCTTTTCCGTAACAAAGTGTCCCTTTATGCATTGGTTTTTTGTCGAATCCGGGTAAAGATTCAGGAGTGAAAGTAAAGCTACCGTATTTTTTATCAGGTGCGCCCAATACTTGAAAAGGAAAGGTTGTTCCACGCCCTACACTTATCTGAGTTGCTTCGAAAGGGCAAAGAGAAGCATATAACCGAATGGATTGTGCATTAGGTAAATTAGGAGATGGTTTTACGGGAAGTATGTAGGGTTGTCTATGTTTCCATCCTTTCATCGAAATAACAGTAAGCGGACAAGGGGACTTAGTTGTTGTTATCCAACCTTCTCCATTAATCATTTGTGCCAGTTCCCCTATCGTGCAACCATGGAGAATAGGAATTGGCAACATACCTACGAAGTCGCATGGATTTGGACGATCGAGCACAATCAGTTCTTTTTGATTTTCGGCACAAGCTTCCATTACATAAAACATAGTACTTATATAGGTATAGAATCGTGCTCCTACATCTTGTATATCGAATAAAATAACATCCACATTCTTTAATTGTGCACTAGTAGGTTTTTTATTGTTTCCATAAAGCGAAACGATTGGTATTCCGGTGCGACTGTCTTTCCCATCTTTTA
>ERZ826016.1918-NODE-1918-length-17755-cov-3.204689_pt1 | contig 17755 bp, 13 predicted proteins | sample MGYA00519872_ERZ826016 | MGnify/ENA primary metagenome ERZ826016 (study PRJEB31778, sample SAMEA3449218) | human gut metagenome | biome: human gut; feature: human-associated habitat; material: faeces | place: United Kingdom | collected 2010/2012 ... | reverse complement strand
TTTTTCCTTGCTCTAAGGATTAAGTTCCATTCCAAATCAACAGTCTATCCTCATTAAGAAATATACGAAAGGTTTAATTCATTTCATTAGCGCAAGTTTAACCTATCAAATAAAATTAATGTTAATCAATTGTTTATTTTAAGGAAATGGAAACCTCAAATTTCCATTTGTTATGCATCAAGGTATTTAGTTGTATATTAAAGCATTAGCAACCTGGTTATCAGGCATTAATAATCAGTGTGGCAAATATATATGCCCAGCATGGTGGAGCTATATACTCACTATGCTGGGCATAATATATGGACACAACTAATAAGTAGGCTGTTACTCTTCTACCAGAATTTCTAACTCTGCTACAGCAGCCCGTTTATCATCTTTAGTACAAGCAGACAAAGCCTGAAGTTTCACATAACTTGCAGAACGCGGAGCAAACTCAACTTTCTGTGTATCTTTAGAGTCAGTAAAAGTGCCTGAAGCAACAGCTTTCCCCCACTCTTTTCCATCACGACTCACATATACTTCATATTTGGCTATCCGTCCTTCCGACGAGTCTTGGCGAGGCGTATATTTAATACCTTTTATCTTCATCTCCTTAGACAGGTTCATTTGTATTTCATGAGGATAAGGAGCCAGATAGAACTGATTGTGTACCGTATGCCAATAAGTATTGATATTGCCGTCAGCAGCCAACTTCATGCTATCGTCCGCATCACTGTCTACATATATTACCCGCTGTTTGCTTCCAGATACTCCTGACAGGTTTTTAGTAACATTGACATTTAATTCGGCAACCGAAGCCCAGTTTCTGCCAAACAATTCGGATAAAGCAACCAACTTGAAGTAACGCGCAACAATAGGTTTCTCCAATCGTACAATTTGTGACGAAGAAGAGTTCTCAAAAGCACCTTTGGACTTATTTCCCCAAGTCTTACCATCTGTACTGAAATAAAGCTCATAGTCCTTGATACGACCATTCTCTGAATTGCGTGGTTGATAGATGAACTGATCTATTTCAAGCAAAGAAGCCATATCTACAATGATCTCATGCGGATGCTTGGCTTCATTCTCACTCCAACGGGTATGCCAAATCGTATTCGGATCTCCATCAATTGCATTTTTCGCTTCTTCTCCCTTATTTTCACTGCTGACAGTAACAATCTTCCAGCCTGAGCGATCTACATAAATAGGAAATTCAGCAGACGTGACCATACTTTTGCCCAGATTCTCTGAAACAGCATACGCTTGTACCTTACCACCGGAGATTAATTCGATAGCTCCCGCATATTCCTTATACTTTTCTCCATTCAAGCTATAATAAATCTTAGCTCCCGGGGTACTTGTTTTCAGATTCAGGTAACCGTCATTGTCCCGCTCAATTAGAACAGGCATAGATACTGGCATCCGCACACGTGCTTTTTTAGCCAATTCATCTTTTAAATAACTTCTTTCCAAAGGCAACATCATAAAACTGAACACTGTTGGCTGAGAGAAAAGTTCATACTTTCTCATCGGACCGGGACCGCAGCTGGCATTACCCAACGGACGGGTTGCAGCATCCAGACAAAGAACTGTTTCTTTTCTTACAGGCACTTCATACCGATGATGTAACTTTCTAAGATCATTAGGATCAACCATATCCTGTGCTCTTGCATGCAAAGCAGTAGCCGACATCTTATCCCCAGCAACAAATACAAAACCTATCCCATTCGGATTCGTTATAGAAATCCAACGTACATCTTCATGATTACCCATTTCCTGTGATCTGATATAATTCAACCACTTATTGGATACCTGATCATCATAGATACCTACATAAGAAGCATCTTTACGATCTACATAATTTTCAAACGGACCACAACCAAACCAACGCATCCGTTCGAAACCTTCCGGCAATTCCAAACGATACCCCACACGAGGAATAATTTCTCCGTTCATAGTAGGAATAATTGTACTATTCACCAAAATAGAACCATCCGCAGCTACAGTATACTCAATCGTTGTCTGAAAATCAAAGCCTGATTTACCTCTATAGGTATTCTTTATTGCCAGAATCACCTTACCGCCTTCCTGACGCATTTCCCACTGACCGGGCTCCAAAGACATATTATACAGTCCTTTGCGTTGCCAATCTCCATCGACTTGTTTATCATTATCCGTAGGTGCGCGGAAAACGTTCAGTTCCAGTCCTTTGCTTATCAAAGGTACTCCATCCAACACATAAGAAGATATCGTTCCTTCTTCTTTTGAGAAAGTAGCTTCAAAACGTTCACCTTTTACGAGATAACCTTTTTCTGTCTCCGTACAACTGATTTCCCCATTTTCTGCCTTGAAAACAGGTTTCTCACTATCTGCTATTTTTATTTGTTCGGACGCCACTTCATATCCTGCTTTTTCCCAGTCAGTATCTTTCTTCTGACAGAAACTGAACTTAATGAAGTATTCAGCTCCAGGAACTTTCGTTAAGACCGGATCAACAATAGTAATAACTTTGCTTCCCTGTGCATCCAACTGCAATTCATCCAGATTTCCTGACGAGAGTACTTTTCCGTCTTCCATTATTTCATACCTTCCGTATAAATCATCCAGACCTGTATGGAATCTTTTATTGGTCACCTTATACTTACCATTTCCCAAAGCCTCAACTCTAACAGGTTGATGTATCTTTTTAACTTCCAGTGCCTTCGGTGCATAAGTACGGTCTGAGAATATAACACCGTTCGTACAAAAATTACCGTCATTAGGCTTGTCACCAAAATCGCCACCAACAGCCATATAATAACCTGTACCATCAGGAGTAGGTACTTTGATACTCTGATCTACCCAATCCCAGATAAAGCCACCGATCAAAGCCGGATAGCGTTCGTATGTCTCCCAATACTCTCTGAAATTACCCATCGAATTACCCATTGCATGAGCATATTCACAAACCACATGAGGTTTCACCGCCTCACCCTTCTGTGATTTTTCCAGACGTTCTTTTCCTACATTCTCCAGCCATTCTACACTGGGATACATGTTACTAGTCACATCACAGAAAGAACTATTTCCTTCGTAGTGAGTAGGACGCGTTTTATCCAACTTCTTAACAGCTTCTTCTGCCGACTTAAAGTTGATGCCGTTACCGGATTCATTTCCCAAAGACCACATCATAATAGAAGGATGATTTCTGTAACGTCTCACCATGTCCTCACTACGCTCTGTAAAAGACTTCTTCCAAGAAGGTTCATGAGATAAAGCCATCAAACCATGACATTCTACGTTTGCTTCTGCAAGAACATAAATACCGTATTTGTCACACAAATCATAAAAATAAGGATTGTTCGGATAGTGGGAAGTACGTACGGCATTTACATTGAAAGATTTCATTAACTGCACGTCCTTCTCCATTTCTTCCTTAGAAACAGTACGTCCGTTTTCAGAACTATGGTCATGTCTATCAACCCCCTTAAACAAGGTTGTTTTACCATTGATCAACATCTGACCGTCACTGGTAAATTCTATTTTACGGAAGCCCACCTTCACATTACGAATATCCGTTGTTTTACCTTTCCGGATCAGAGAGATAGATAAGTTATACAGATTAGGAGTTTCAGCCGTCCATTTCAGCGGATTCATCACCTCAAATTCAATATGATTGGTTCCGATTTGAGCACGCGTAGTCTGTTTGGCGATTTCTTTTCCATTTAGATCCATCAGTTTAACATGAATCTCATCACTACTCTTTTTGCCGGTAACTTCTACGTCCAAATTAACGGTGGCATTTCTAAATTCTTTGTCCAGATCGGTCGTGAAAAAGAAGTCTCTAATCTGAGTCTTCGGTGCTGACCACAAGAAAACATCTCTAAAGATACCACTAAAACGCCAAAAGTCCTGACACTCCAGAAAACTACCATCTGTAAAACGATAAACCTCAACAGCAAGTATATTCTTACCATCCTTCAGATAAGGAGTCAAATTAAATTCGGCAGGCAGATAACTATCTTCGGAATAGCCAACTTTCTTACCGTTCACCCAGATATAGAATCCGGCTTCTACTCCATTAAAACGAATAAAAACATCACGTCCCTTCCAAGAATCTGGTAAGGTAACTCCCGACGGTAACTACCTACCGGATTAGGCATAGTAGCAAATGTATAATCAGAAGGACGGGGTTGAATAACGTTGGGCCACTCTACTTTACGCCAATCACAGAAAGGATAAATAACATTACAATACAGCGGCTTGTCCCAATTTTTATTGTGACGTATCGCTTCGATCTGCCAAGGAGCAGGCACTTTAATATCATCCCACCCGCTGACATCATACTCCGACCGATAGAAGTCCTGCGGTCTGTCTTTAGGATCGGCCACCCAGTGGAACTTCCATGTGCCGTTCAAAGTTTTGTAATAGGGGGATTCTTCAATGGCTAAATCCATTGCTTGTTGTTCGTTAGCAAAAGGAATAGCTATCTGACAAGCCACCTCTTTATTCACTCCCGACACATACTCATTGTTCCATTCCGGCTTATCTGTATTCTGTGCTACGACAGATAAAGGCAAAGTCAGAAATGCAATCAATGTACTGTTCATGATTTGTCGCTTCATAAAATTGATTGGTTATTTAGTTTTAATGTTTCTTCATGGTTTATGCTTTCCAGAATTTCATTCGTTTACAAATGTAGTGTTTTTTCTCGTCATTAATAATGAATTCATAATATTTATGATATATACGCTTTAAAATATAACCGGTATATTTCTACAATGAACAGATAATGTCCTTATTTGAATAGTTTATTTCTTTTTTTCTTCTTATTAATTCCTACTTTTGCTTTTGAATGTTATAACAAACAAATTTATTAAACATGAGAAAAGCACATCTTATTTTAGTTGGCTTACTACTTTCTTTTGTAGCTAAAGCCACAAATGATATTCCTCGACCGGAATATCCCCGTCCACAGTTTGAAAGAAGCACTTGGGTTAATTTAAACGGAACTTGGACTTATGAATTCGACTCAGACAATACAGGGAACAAGCGTAACCTGCCAATGTCAAAAAGCCTCAACGGTACAATCACTGTTCCTTTCTGTCCGGAAAGCAAACTGTCCGGAGTGAATCATACAGACTTCATAAAGAAGATATGGTATCAACGTTCTTTGACCATACCTACAGATTGGAAAAACAAGAAGATTTTACTTAATTTCGGTGCTGTTGACTATGCTGCAGAGGTTTATCTCGACGGACGTATGGTCGGTTTCCATCATGGTGGAAGTACCCCTTTTCCAATAGACATTACCCAGATAGCCAAACCCGGACAAACTTATAACTTGGTAGTAGCTGCATTTGACAATCCACAGTCAGGCGTTCAGACATGTGGTAAACAATCTCTGGAAAAGTCTTCTTATGCATGCTTTTATACCCGCGTCACCGGTATCTGGCAGACTGTGTGGATGGAAGCTGTCTCTCCCTATGGACTGAAATCAGCAATTACTTCTCCGAATATCGACAATAAACAATTGACAATCACTCCACAATTCTATCAAATATCCGATGGTCAGACACTAGAAGTTACGTTATATGACGGTCAGAAAAAAGTCGCTCAACAAAAATCCAAATGTTCCAATGGCGGTGATCTGATTCTACCCGTAAAAGGCATGAAACTTTGGAGCCCTGAAAGCCCTCATTTATACGATATCATTTACCGCGTAAAAGATGCCAAAGGACAGGTTATCGACGAAGTAAAATCATACATAGGTATGCGCAAAGTTCACACAACCAACGGACAATTCTACTTAAACAATGAGCCTTACTTCCAGCGCCTGATTATGAATCAAGGCTATTATCCTGATGGGATCTGGACTGCCCCCACCGATGAGGCTCTAAAAAATGATATTCTATTAAGTAAAGCCGCTGGTTTTAATGGAGCACGTCTACATCAAAAGGTTTTCGAAGAACGGTTCCATTACTGGGCAGACAAACTTGGATTTATCACTTGGGCAGAATCACCTAACTGCGGAATGAACCCTAATAATGAGATCGCATCACGAAATTTCCTTAGCGAATGGACCGAAATGCTTGAACGGGATCGTAATCACCCTTCCATTATTACTTGGGCTCCCTTCACTATATTTAGTAACATTACACCTACATTCATACGACTCATATTTGATACACAAAAAATCACTAAAGCAATTGACCCCAGCCGACTATTCAATGATGTCACAGGCTTCCACGTCGCTACTGATATTTGGAGTATCGTAAACTATGACTCGGATGTCACACGCTTCGCATTAAAGCTGAAACCAGAAACAATTCAGGGAGAATATACCAATCAGCCTCTTTTCATTGGTGAATTTGGTGGTCTTGTTTGGGAAACATCAGAAAACAACAAAGGTACATGGGGACATGGAGGTCTGTTTACCAACGAAAATGATATCTACGAGTGTCTGGAAAAGCTGGTCAATGCAATTCAGGCTTCCGAAAAAGTTACCGGGTTTTGTTACACTCAACTGACTGATATCGAACAGGAAAAAAATGGTATATACACCTATAATCGAGAGCCCAAATTAAACGTTGAACGAATCAAAGCTATCTTTGAGAAAATCCCAAGTAGGCTGACAAAGAAAAAATAAACCGGACTCATTCCTAGCATACAAATGAGCCCAGCAACAAAGATCCGAAAAGGATTATGTTGCTGGGCTCATTATTTTAGAAATTAACAAGTTTCTACTTACTCACTCTCAATATGAGGAAATCTGGATGATTTATCAACTATATAGATTCACTCTCCTAAAATGAATACTCCTCTATAAGATCTAAAAACAGCCTTTTTATCGATCTATTTTCAGTTCTCTAATCAGATTAGTAGCCTTTCCATATTTCTCTATAATGAAAAGTACATAACGGATATCTACACCAATACAACGTTGTAATTCAGGTTCAAATACAATATCACTGCTCATTGCTTCCCAATTGCCATCAAAAGCCAAACCTAGCAATTCTCCTTTGGCATTAAACATAGCACTACCAGAATTTCCTCCTGTTATATCATTATTGGAGATAAAGCAAACACTCATATCACCTTTCTCATTGGCATAACGACCAAAATCTCTGGAAGAAAACAAAGACAGTAACTCTGGCTGAATAGCAAAATCTATATCTCCGGCATGCTCTCTTACCTTCTCGGAAATGCCTTTTACTGTAGTATAATAATCGTAAGTAGCACCATCAAAAGGAGAATAACCGGCAACAGATCCAAAGCTAAGCCTCATCGTAGAATTAGCATCCGGATAAAAGTTACGATCAGCATACATGCGACGCATAGCAGCATTGAACAAACGTTCAGCTTGTTCTATCTGTTCAGATGCATCAGAAATACTCTGATTCATCTCATAATATTTCACAATTAAGTCGATACTCAAAGCAATAGCCGGGTCTTCAATCAGATTATAAGTAGTATCTTTTTCCAGAAAACGCTTCAAACCTTTGGGAGTAGTAACCAGCGAGGTAGCATACAGAGAATCTACATAAGTCTGTATATTCCCCTGATACAAGGTGTCTATTTGCGCATACATAGCCGGCAAATACCTTTTATCAACTTTAATTTGATATTCTTTCAGCATTGCAGCAAAGACCTCTTTATCGATAGATAAATCGAGATTCTCATATTTCTCCAATAATTTTTTCATCCGGCTAATTACCTGCTTCTCTTCACCTTCAAAGTCGAAGTTCAAAATTTCCAATGCAACCTGAACCAGCTCAGGACCATTAATAAATGACTCTCCGAAATAGGCCAGAGCACGATTCGTTTCACGACGCTGACTATAGCCCAACTCCAGATTCGAAAACAGTCGCAGTAACTTCTCCCTTTCTGTAGGATGTGCCTGAATCCAATCGCGAAGTGCCGCTTCTGCTTCCCGTTTCTTTTCTAATACTTTCAAATGCCGGATTGCTTTATTAGTACCGATGCTATTTTTCCAATAATTGGAGCTTTCATCGTACTTTGAAGCATATTTAATCCGAATATCCGGACGACGGTCCATTTCCCGTTTCCAAATAGTCTGTTTCACTCCACGCACATCAATCATTGCCTGATTCATTCCATTCACCATCTCTTCAATACCATATGAAGAAAGGTAACGTTCTGTACTCCCCGGATAACCAAGTGTCATACAGAAAGAGCCCTCTTTGTATCCATCCAAAGAAATCGGAGCTACATACTCCGGACAATAGGGAACGTTTTCCGGAGAATAATCTGCGGGATCATTTTCCTTATTGGCATAGATACGGAAAACACTGAAATCACCTGTATGACGTGGCCACATCCAGTTATCCGTATCCCAACCAAATTTACCTACAGAAGATGGCGGTGCAAAAACCAAACGGACATCATTAAAATCACGATAGACAGAAAGCCAAAATTCATTTCCCGCATAATAAGCATCGACAACGCCCGTCAGAGTGGAATCGTTCTTTGAAACTTCATCACTGATGACCACCATCATTGAATCGATAGCTACTTTACGTTCACTCTCCGTATTTGCATCTTTAGTTGCAGCCAGTACCCGCTTCGTAACATCCTCCGTACGAAGCAAAAAACGTACATACAATTCTGGATTCGGTAGTTCCTCCTGAAGAGTATGTGCCACGAACCCATCTTTCAGGTAATCGTGTTCTACAGAAGAATGCTGCTGAATACTACTGAATCCACAATGATGGTTAGTAAATACAAGTCCGTCTTCAGAGACTACCACTCCCGAGCAAAAGCCTCCAAAGCTGACCACTGCATCTGCCAGACAAGGTTTCTTCGGATCATATAATTTACTTACAGGCATTTTCAGACCAAGCTCTTTCATTACCCGTTTTGCCTGTTTGTTTTTTTGAAGATTTCCAAGCAACCACATTCCTTCATCAGCAGAGACACTCTGCAAACAAATAGAAAGAACTACAATTACAAATAGTTTAAGTCTCATAAGTACCAATGCTTTATTATCTTAACTACTATATTATCTTATTCACTCACACAAGCTCGATACAATAATGTTGGACCAAACTAGTTATCAACCTTTCAAACTTACGTTCACTATTCCGTAATTAACCTTAGCTTTTTTGCTTTTACCCTAGCCTTCAGCCAAGCACTAATTTTCTCTTTCTCGGCTCCCGACGGATGTCTCGAAAACTGTAAAACAGCCAATGTTACTGTATCTGTTTTCATAGAATCAATCCGTGTTTCAAGTGAATGAGAGATAGAAAGCGACGTGATAGAAGGATATAGAACTTTTAACTCCGGAACCAATGTACGGCTCATCGTATCATATTCTTTATACTGTTCAAGTGTTGTCTCCAATTTAGCTATCTTTTTCTGTTGCTCCTGAAGACGCTCTTCACTATTCTTATAAAAGTCTTCCATAACCATGGCACGAATAGAAGAAACATCTATCGCCTCATTATTCATACCCTGCAAGACAATCAGTTTCGAATTCTTCAATTGATATGCTTCCAATTTATTACGAGCAATAGCAATCGAAGCATCCGGTATTTCAGGACCAATTAAAACAACACGAATCTCTTTATGTTCATAATTGATCTTCTTATCAAGCACCTGCGTGTTTTCAAAATTCAACTGCTCATTAATGAAACGATTAGCAGCAGCTTCATACAAAGTGCTTTTAATGATACCAAACGTTAGGTACACTGCCGGGCACATCGTCAGAATAACAATCAGTACAATATACTTACGAACCGTTTTTTCACGAGTCTTATCGACAAATTCTTTCCGTTGAAAATGCATCAGACGTACACCAATATATGTAGCAAGACTAATAAAAACAGAGTTAATGAAATAAAGATAAAAGGCTCCTAAAAAATAAATCAAATTACCTGTTGCCAATCCATATCCGGCTGTACAAAGTGGCGGCATTAATGCGGTAGCAATAGCAACGCCCGGAATCACATTTCCTTTTTCTTTGGTTGAAAGAGCAACAACGCCCGCTAATCCACCGAAAAGAGCGATAAATACATCATATATCGTAGGCGAAGTACGTGCAAGCAACTCTGACTGTGAACCAGCAATTGGTGCCAGAATAAAAAATACAGTGGCAGTAGTCACACTAAATGCAGTCGTAATCAGGAAGCTTTTCAAAGAACGCTTCATCAACTCGAAATCATTCAAGCCGACAGATAATCCGACTCCCATGATAGGCCCCATAAGTGGAGATATCAACATGGCACCAATAATGACAGCAGTAGAATTAACGTTCAATCCCAAAGACGCCATAAATATAGCAAAAATAAGAATCCATAAGTTAGCCCCTTTAAACTCCACTCCTTTACGAATAGAATCCACCGTTTCCAACTCATTATCCTTGTCCTTCCTTAAGTCTAAGTAATTCTTTAAGAACGACTTAATTGCGAATTTATTACGTTCATCCGTTTTCATAATTATTTCTTCTTTATAAATCGATTAATAACAGGTATTTGATTTAATGGCAAGTCCATCTTAATAATATATGCTACGAATAACAAAAGAAGCAATGTACGGAAAGCCAGAAGTAACACAATATTGGAAATAGGTACCCATTCACCGGCAACATACAACACTAAAGCCAAACCTACATACAAAGCAATTCCACGCAAATCATAAGCTATCGGATATTTCTTTTGTCCTACAAAGTAAGAGAGAAGCATAGCTACTGTATAACCGGCAAAACCACCCCACGCACAAGCCATAAAACCGTATTTCGGTATAAATATAATATTAATTAGCACTAATACCGCACATCCTGTAAATGAGAAATAAGCTCCCCACTTGGTTTCGTCAATCAGTTTGTACCAGAAAGAAAGATTAAAGAAAATACCCATAAAGATTTCGGCAACCATCACAATCGGTACGACCTTCAAACCACCCCAATAATCAGGCTTTAAGATATATTTTAATAAATCCAAATAGAACATCACAGCTAGAAATGCCAACAGCGTAAAAATAATAAAATATTTCATGGCTTTTGCATAAATCACTTTATTGTCTTTGTCTCTGCTTTCACCGAACACAAACGGTTCATAAGCATAACGGAAAGCTTGGGTAAGCATTGCCATAATCATAGCAATCTTGCTACATGCACTATAGATAGATAATTGTGTTTTCGCCCCAACCGGATCCGGATAGATATGCCGGAACATAATCTTGTCAGCCACCTGATTCAAAATACCTGCCACTCCCAGAATCAGAATCGGATAAGAATAATTCAGCATTCTTTTTGCTAGGATTTTATCGAATCCTCCTTTAAATTTCAAATCGGGAATAAGCAATATCATTACTATAGATGTACATATCAAATTGAAGAGAAAAGCATAAAATACATTACTACCTCCTATTATCAAGTAATAAATCAGATTTAATACGATGTTGAGCACAATAAAGAACATCTTCAAAGCAACGAATTTAATCGGACGTTTCTTATAACGAAGATAAGCGAAAGGAATACATTGAAAAGCATCCATTGCAACTACCAACAACATCGTACCAACATACCAAGGATGGTCGACATACCCCAATGCAACTACTATGGGATGAAGAAACAGCATACAACATATAGCAAAAAGCAGCGATGTACCTCCCACCATAATGAGCACTGTAGAATATACTTTTTCCGGTTCTTCCGTCCCTTTATTTACAAAACGGAAGAATGTAGTCTCCATACCATACGTGAGAATAACCATTAACAAGGCTGTCCAAGCATATACCTCTGTTATTATCCCATATCCACCTGAAGCAGTAGACATTGCTGCTGCATAGATAGGTACTAACAAATAATTTAAAAAGCGGCCTATAATACTACTAATTCCATACAACGCAGTATCTTTAACCAATGATTTAAGTCCAGCCATGTTTACTAATGATTAGTGCCGATAAATGTTCGTTATTTCTTTTGTTTGAACAGCCATTCCATAAATCCGGGATAGGCGAATGCTGAGTCCCAACTATTATGGCCGCAACCAGGAAACTCGATATATTCCACATCTGCCCCGGCAGTTTTCAATGCTTTATATGCACCACGAGAACCTTCTACCGTCACCACATCATCGGCATCCCCATGGAAAATGCGGAATTTGATATCCTTTGCTGCCGATAAACGGTTCGGATTCACCGTACCACAAATAGGAATAGCGGCAGTAAAAATCTCCGGATAGCGGGAAACCATATCGAATGTTCCCATTGCCCCCATCGAAAGACCTACGATATAAATTCTCTTTTTATCAATTTCCGGCATGGTTAGATAAGAATCTAGTAATTCTTTAACCGCACGAAATATCGGATTCATCTCTTGTCCAACAGGCATATTGGAAGGGGTAAAAGATCTAGGACGTTCCACATATCCCCAATACTTACCTTGTGGGCATTGTGGAATAAGTATGAAAGCCGGATGTTTTTCCCTATTCACCGGATTTAAAAACATCTGTCCTCCATGAGTCAATTGTCTTTCATTATCATTTCCTCTTTCACCTGCACCATGAAGGAATAGCACCAACGGATATTTTTTACCCGGTTTCACCACTTCGGGACGAAGTAACCGATAAGGTAAAGAATCTCCCTGAGTAGAGACAAATACTTCTTTTTCATATAATTCTTTTCCATATCTCTGTTGAGCCGATAAAGAGATACTTAAAAATAAAAAAGCAATGAAAGCAGTCCATTGTTTCATAATATACAATTTAAATCATTCTCAAAAAATCAATATCAATCATTAAACAGCGTCTTCTGACTATTATAAAGACTTCTTCCCAAATGTTTATAAGCCAGTTCTGTTACTTCACGCCCACGGGGAGTCCGTTTCATAAAACCTTCTTTGATCAGGAATGGTTCATATACTTCTTCGATAGTCCCCGCATCTTCTCCCAAAGCCGTAGCAATAGTAGTCAATCCGACAGGTCCTCCATTGAATTTATCGATGATCGTACAAAGTATCTTGTTATCAATCTCGTCCAATCCGTATTTATCAATATTCAATGCCTCGAGTGCATATTGAGCAATCTCCGTATCGATAGAACCGGAACCTTTCACTTGTGCAAAGTCACGTACCCGACGAAGTAAAGCATTAGCAATACGAGGCGTTCCACGACTCCGGGAAGCAATTTCGGATGCAGCAGGTACTGAACAAGGTACATCTAGTATAGAAGCAGAACGACGTATAATATTACTCAAAATATCATCGTCATAATATTCCAAATGCAAGTTAATACCAAAACGTGCACGAAGTGGTGCTGTCAACAATCCGCTACGTGTAGTTGCTCCAACCAATGTGAAAGGACTTAAATCAATTTGAATGCTACGTGCTGAAGGTCCTTTATCAATCATGATATCGATACGGTAATCTTCCATAGCAGAATATAAATACTCCTCTACCACCGGTGAAAGACGATGGATTTCATCAATAAATAACACATCATTCGGTTCAAGACTAGTCAGCACTCCCGCCAAATCACCCGGTTTATCGAGCACAGGACCGGAAGTTACTTTAAAACCGACTCTCAGCTCATTAGCAATAATGTTTGAAAGTGTCGTTTTTCCTAACCCGGGAGGCCCATGCAACAGAACATGGTCCAGCGCTTCCCCACGCAGACGTGCTGCCTTCACAAATATACGAAGGTTATCCACTACCTTATCCTGACCACTAAAATCCTCAAAATTCAACGGGCGAAGCGCATTTTCAAAGTCACGTTCTTTCGAAGTAAGCTGATGATCACGTATATCAAAATCTTCTTGTTCCATTTCTAAGTCTCAATATAGATGACAAAGATAGAAATTTGCGCTTACATATCACACAAGAGAGAGGAAAAAAGAGGTTACCTAACAAAACTGATTGGAATACTCATCAATCCGTTTTATCAGGTAACCTTTAGCAAGGAAATCCCGCAGACATGCAGGAGACAGTTTTGTTATTATATCGTTAGAGCCTTGTTCAGAGAAAGAATTACTTTGTCGGAGAAACCGGAGTGATTCTTACCTCTTGAGGGGCATAATTAGGTGGGTAATAAGGTTCAAACACACCACCTTCCTTAGAATTTGCAGCAATACCCGGGTTGATGATGCGCAGGTCAATAGTGGAAGGCATCTGACCTTCAAAAACATTCAGCACACCATCCCGTTTACCATTAGCATCATAGCAAAATCCCCAAGGATTACGCATACCAAACAACGCTGAAGGATCGGCTGAGAACATCAGTGTCCATGCATGTCCAGTGACAGTCTTTCCACTTCCGTCAGGAGCCACCATATCCGCTTTGTTAAATCCACCTATCACGAGCTTTCCTTCCATCAAGGAAGTCATCACAGCACGTTGCAACTGCCATGCAGTAAGTCTTCCGGGAGCAAAACTAAAACTGTTGCCATCTCCCGTAAACAACGGTGGTACATGTTCACTTCCTATTCCTCCTGTGTTCTTATTTACTTCAAAGATATAGTTCCATTTCATAATCGCTTTTTCAAGCACGGTGGCCCATGTAGCTTTATTGTCCTTACCAGTACAGCAGAACATCTCTTCGCTTTCGCCTGCCAGGAACTTTGAGGACACACAAACTTTGATAGGTTTACCTTGCGGGTCGAACATGGACACGGTGTATGTTTTGTCGCCATTGTCCTGAATCAGACTTTTTATGAAATCGGGATAGATATAAGCCATCGAAGCAAGTGCAGCCACCAGCGAACAGTTACCAATACCATGTTGGTTCGCATCGGCTGGAAGAGGTTTTCCATAAGGATAAAGAGTTACAGGGAATTCTTTCCAATGTCCGTCCCATGCATAAAGCTCGTCCGATTCGTTTTCAGGATTGAGTAACCATTCACGGTCTTCGTCAGTCGCCACGTGTCGATTGGCATAGTGTCCGCCCATCGGGGTCAGAGGGCTTTCAGAAGATCCACCTGCTAATCCCATCAGGTCATCAATGTCGGGCACGTCCTTTAAGGTCCATTCGGCTATCTGCGTACAATCTCCTCCATTGTTTGCTTCTATGTCAAGTTTGTAATATTGGTAAGCCTCTTTGTTGTTGAATACATAAATTTTATCCTTGAGCCTATCACCAAAATTCTGATCTATCCGTTGGTCAATTATATTCCAAGTGACTTTGTCATTCGAAGCGTACAGTTTCCATGCAGAAGGCGTATTCTTAGGATCATCCTCCGAAGATGTCAGCGAATAGTATTTGACAACTGTACTTCTATCACCTTCCCATAACAGATAGAAATGTGTGTGCGAAGTTGTATAGTGGGTCCTGTTGTCTCCATCGGCTATATTACGCACCCACTGTCCTTCCGGATAGTCTGAATATTGTGCAGTAAGCGTACCGACAGTAGGCATGTTGGTGAAGAACTCATCAATTTCCACCGAATGCGGTTCTTCCGGATGTAAAGAGACGTTTTTATATTTTAAAGTCCATTCGGCTATTTGTGTAGCACTACCGCCATTGTTTCCCTCGACCTCTAGTTTATAATAGCAATATTTTGCTTCGTTCTCAAACAAGAATTCTTTCACCTCTTTTCTGTCACTGAATGTCTGTCCGGTTTGTTCGTCAAGTGTGGTCCATTTGGCATTGTCGTTAGAACCTTTGAGCGTCCACGCCTTCGGATCGTTGGTAGACGGACCGCTGCTTGCACACACCGTGTAGCAGTTGAGGAGTAAATCCTTGTCAGCTTTATACATCACATAGAAATTCGCATGATCTGTCTGATAACAGGTATTCACATTATTGTCTACAAGTTTGGCGATGTCCGACCCTGTGGGAGAGTCACCGTACTGAGCATAAACAGTACCCGAAGCAGGCATATTACGACTCGTGTTCCCTATCCGTACACTCGCCTCCTTAACTTCAGGTTCTGCTTCCTTTTTGCCATCACCGTCATCGGAACAAGCTCCTAATGACATAACAAACGAGAAGCATATCGCTCCTATCCCCATTACTCTCAACGATCGTAGCAGAAAGGCTTTCTGAAAGCCTTCTCTCTTCATAGTAATTTTCATTTTCTTTTTCTCATTAATAGTTAACAATCGGTTTTATCCGTATTTAATGTATATATTTACAAATATAAAGAAAATATCAAGAACCTCCAAAGAATACAGACTGTTTCAAACAACAAAACTCAAAAAAGTGGGAATACTAATCTTATAGTATTCTGCTGCCTTCCACATTTTTGCCACCAATCCCGTTAGGGCAAGCATATAGCAGGAAACTTTGTCAATGAAATGACATTATTAATATTCTTGTTTAAATCTTTAATCAGATTCCCATTCTTATCATAAGTATACTTCACCGTTTGATTGGATATGTTTGTACTGAGTGAATCCAGAAAAATACAGTAAAAAAGCATGTGTTTTTTACTGTATTTAACCAATTGATAGCTAATATTTCAATATTACTTTTCAACTAAACTGTAAAAGAACCATCTATATCAAGGTAAGATACTCTGCTAAAACCATGAATTAACAATTGTTTTAACAAAGAGGATAATCAACCTATTATCTTGTTTACTCTATATAAAATGGCTTAAATCTATTTTCTATCATAAAAGTTGGAAACTTCTTTTCATTATTAACATCATTATAAAATATGATTATATCATCTTTCTTTACGCTTCTTACAGAATCCTGATTAGCATATCTGTTTAAACAATTAGTATCATCAGGAAGAAACTCTATAAATATATATTGGTATGGTAATAAAAATAGTTTTTTAGTCTGGATTATTTCATCCTTTTTAGAATAAACACTAATTTCATGAAATCCATATCTCAGATTCTCTTGAATATGAACAAAAGGAAAGGTGATCAAAGAATCACAGAATATAATTCTTCCATCAATTTCTATTTGAACATCAGTATTGCTCAAAAAGTAATCTCGAGTACAATAAATATCTGTTTTTACTTTAATTATAAGAAAGAAAGTAAAAAATGATATCAAAGACACTATACTTCCAATTGTTTTTTTCATATTATTTCCAATTTAGTAACTTATATACAGGGTATGTTTGTTTAGAGATTGGATCATGTACAAAGGGATATGGCTTACCTAAAAAAGCATTTGGGCCTCGATTAATTGAGTGACTTCTTATTATTAATAAGGCTCTTTCATAAGATGTTACTTTTGTTCCTGCATTGCCTTGTTGCATTAAGTCATTATTACCTTTTACATCCTCATGAGTCAAACCTGCAGCATGCCCAAATTCATGAACTGCTGTTTTTGTTGTATTCCAACTAAAATGGTCAGAAAACCAATTATCATTAGCATAATCACTTGATGCTATAGTCATTACTTTTCCTCCAGGCATATTTGTAACTCCACGAGCTCCTTTCCCATTAGCATCTTCCAATACGAATAAATGATCTGATTGAGATACTTCTTTCATTGAATTAACAGCTTTTATTTGAATATCTGTTTTTAGAATAAACTTCTGGTTATTATCTTGAAACTCTCCATTAAAAGCATCAGAAATTCCAAAAGCAATATCAGAAGCTGCCCTTTTTACATTTATATTGTCACTTGAATTATTTATGACCTTAGCAGTTAGATGCATTGTTACAACATTATCTTTTAGAGTATACCAAATACTATCTCCATTCACTTCAATGTTATTCACCGGATTATTAGCCCCATATTGATAAGGAGATAAAGAAAGGTACTTTTCTGAATATCGATCTACCTTCATAAATCTTCCTATCGCGGCATCATAATGTCTAGCCCCATAATCATACCAGTTCAGCCCATTCCTCGTATCCAACTCCTTACCATTAT
>ERZ826016.1917-NODE-1917-length-17761-cov-4.015927_pt1 | contig 17761 bp, 17 predicted proteins | sample MGYA00519872_ERZ826016 | MGnify/ENA primary metagenome ERZ826016 (study PRJEB31778, sample SAMEA3449218) | human gut metagenome | biome: human gut; feature: human-associated habitat; material: faeces | place: United Kingdom | collected 2010/2012 ... | reverse complement strand
TTTTTCCTGCACATCGCTCTGATAGATACGGATACTACCACCACCAAGTTCACAACCGTTTAATACGATATCATATGCCTTGGCACGGACAGCACCCGGATCACTGGTAAGTTTGTCCAGATCTTCCTCATAAGGCATGGTAAACGGATGATGCATGGCAACAAAACGGTTCTGATCATCTGACCACTCAAACTGTGGAAAATCCACAACCCAAAGGAAAGCAAATTCATTTGGATCATAGAGATTAAACTCTTTTCCTAACTGTAAACGCAAGGAACCTAAAACTTCCCATACAATCTTATTGCGGTCTGCTGCAAACAAAAGCAGATCTCCCGGCTGGCCATCCATAGCAGATACCAAAGCGGCAAGTTCTTCTTCTGTCATAAACTTGGCAAAGGATGACTTGTAAGTGCCATCTTCGTTGATAGAAAGATATGCCAGTCCCTTGGCACCACAACCCTTAGCATGATCTACTAACTTGTCAATCTTTTTGCGGGACATTGCTGCCTGACCTTTGACATTGATACCACGGACACTTCCGCCATTTTCCAAAGCACCGGTAAATACGCCAAAACCGCATCCGGCAACAACCTCTGATACATCTATCAGTTCCATGCCAAAACGGACATCCGGCTTGTCAGATCCAAAACGATCCATAGCCTCCTGCCAAGTCATGCGCTTGAGCGGAAGTGGTACTTCTACGTCAAGTGTCTCCTTGAATACGCGGGCAATCAGACGCTCATTAACATCTAAGACATCTTCCATATCTACAAAAGACATCTCCATATCCACCTGGGTAAATTCCGGCTGACGGTCTGCACGCAGATCCTCATCACGGAAGCACTTTGCAATCTGGAAATAACGATCATACCCAGAGCACATCAACAACTGCTTAAATAACTGTGGTGACTGTGGCAATGCATAAAAACTGCCCGGATGCACACGGGACGGTACCAGGTAATCTCTGGCTCCTTCCGGTGTGGATTTCTGTAAGATCGGTGTCTCGATCTCTAAAAATCCTTCATCCTGTAAGAAAGAACGGATCACACCCATAACACGGCTTCGCATCATCAGATTCTTTTGCAGATCCGGGCGACGCAGATCCAGATAACGATATTTCAAACGTAATTCTTCCTTGGTCTGGATACCGGCTTCGATCGGGAATGGCGGTGTCTGTGCCTCAGAAAGCACGCGGAGCTGCGTTGCGAACACCTCGATATCTCCTGTTTTTAAGTTCTCATTGACGGCTGCGGAACGCTTCTGTACCTTGCCGACGATAGCAACCACATACTCGCTACGCAAAGTTCCTGCCTTGGCAAATCCTTCGCTTCCGATCACAGGCTCATCAAAGACTACCTGCATCATACCACTGCGGTCTCTTAAATCAACGAAGATCAGACTTCCTAAATTTCTTCTTTTCTGCACCCATCCCATCAGCGTAACTTCCTCGCCGATCATAGTGTTATTTACTTCTGTACAACGGTGACTTCTGTGAAGCCCCTGCATAGACTCTGCCATGTTTTTTATCCTCCTGCCTTAGTCTCTATTGAAAAATTCTACGAATTCTTCGTAGCCTTCTTTTTGTAATTGTTCTTTTTGGAACTTTTTGTTCTTGTTCATACGAACGACCTGTACCTGTTGTCCGTTTTCTCTGGCTTCTTTTGCCTGCTTTAAGACCTCCGTCAGTTTCTCTGCCGGGTACTTCTTTTCTACCAGATAAGCCACTTTCTTTGGGCGCTCCGGAATCTCAAATCCCTGCTCCATCAAAAGTAAGATGATACGCTCAAATCCAATGGAAAATCCGCAAGCCGGTACATTCTGTCCTGTAAACTTGCCGATCATTTCATCGTAACGACCACCGCCGCCACAAGATCCGCCAAATTCCGGGATTGCGATCTCAAAGATGGTTCCCGTATAATAACTCATACCACGCACAAGAGTCGGATCAAATACCAAAGCAAAATCCGCAGCCTTAGCCGCCTCAACCGTCTGGGCGATCTCACGCAGATTTCCGGAGATTTCTTCATCTAAATATCCACCCAGGGTCTCCTGTAAAAATCCTACGCCCTCAGCCACGTTTTTCTTGTCTGCTAATGCATAAAAAAGTCCAAGATACTTATCGACGCTTTCCTTTGCATAACCATTTTCCAGAAGTTCTGCCAAAACGCCCTCGATGCCGATCTTGTCCATCTTATCCAGTGTGATAAAAATACTGTCGTAATCTTTTTCTTCAAAACCACTGTAGGCAGCCATAGCCTTTAAGATACGACGTTCATTGATACGGATCTCAAAGCCGGAAAATCCAAGACGCCCCAGTGTCGTGGTCGTAGCAAGGATCAATTCGATCTCTGCCATATTGGACGGCTCGCCTAAAATATCAATATCGCACTGGGTAAACTGGCGATATCTGCCTCTCTGTGGGCGGTCTGCACGCCATACATTACCGATCTGCAATGCCTTAAAAGGACTTGGCAGATCATTGGCATTATTAGAATAGAATCTGCAAAGTGGCACAGTAAGATCATAACGCATACCAAAGTCCACCACATCGTTTTCTTCCTTCGCAGTGTCCAAATGCAATTTTTCGCCTCTTTTTAACACCTTAAAAATCAGTTTTTCATTTTCGCCGCCCTGCTTGTTGCTCAGGTTTGCGATATTCTCCATACAAGGTGTCTCGATCGGTGTAAATCCAAACTCACGATAGGTCGTCTTGATCACATTGGTCACGTAATCACGGATTTCCATCTCTCTTGGCAAAATATCTTTCATACCATTGACCGGTTTCTTACTTAAAGCCATTTCATTTCCTCCAGTATTTACATTTTCGTTTCATTATAATCCGTATTCTTTTAAGAAGCAACTTGATCGTTTTACAAATTGCAGAAGGACGCAAAATCACACCACACAGTCTCTTCCTTTTTGCTTAGCCTGATATAACTTGTCATCTGCACGACTGAACAAGGCTGTAATCTCCATATCCGCTACATAACGCTCTATACCGCAACTGAAAGTAAAGTCTTCTCCACACTTTTGTCTGCCAAAGGCCTTGTAATCCTGACGCATCTTTTCCAGTAGATCGCGCACCTGCTCCTCCGTCATTTGCGGTAGAACCAGAAGGAACTCTTCCCCGCCAAAACGTACCGAAATACCATCGTCCGGCAGGTAACGGTTCATAATATCCGCAAATCCAATCAGCACTTCATCTCCAAAAAGGTGACCGTATTTATCGTTGATCTTTTTGAAGAAATCAAGATCCATAAGTGCTGTATAAAAATCCGCATGCGCTGCTCCCATGATCTTTTCCATGTAATGGTTGAGATATCTGCGGTTGTAAAGTCCCGTCAAGGCATCATGATCTGCCGCAGACCGCAACTGCTCGGTCATTGCTTCCAGGCGTTCCTTTTGCCGTCTCTGCTGGGCACTGCCTAGGGCGGTAATCAAAAAGAGGCTAATCATTGTCACAATAAAAGAACACAGTGTTGTGCTCAGTGCGTTTATCTCAGTCACCGGCTCAATATGTACCGGGTAATAATATGTCAGAAGTATCGTGCATATATCCTCTGCAATGGCGATAGTGCCAAATATAAAGGCGTGCTTCTTTTTCATAAAGTTCGCTATTGCAACGATCGCAAGCACCATATAGGCGATCGTTCCACTCTTATATACATAATACAACATAGGGAACTCCATCAGTGCCACCATCACAATGATGATATAGGATGCTCGAAGTACATGCCTGCTGACAGATCCCCAGATCGTCACAACCAACATAACAAGCGCGCAGACCGCACAGAGAATCGACGGAACCGTCCATCCGTATATGATGACATTACCTAAAAATCCAAGCGTATTTCCAATGCATCCGGCTGCTCCAAGAATATGAAATTGCTGTAGCCCGACATTCTCTGAGGCTTCAAATCTTTTCTCATCTTTTTTGTTTCTCATTTCTATGATCTTCGCTCCATACATGGTAGTCTTACATTTTTCTTCAGCACAAAGTCTCCCTTTTATTATACGCAAAATACAATCTCGTTCAAGGCAATTCTTGATTATTTTCCACGGCATGTAAGACACTGCAATGGTCTTGATTTTCTTTACCATTGCGCATTTCAAAGACTTCGCCCAATGCCGGAAGATCCTTCTGGCATTGGGCGATGAAAACCGCCAGCACATTTTCATAAGTGGGCACAATGATCTGCTTCAGAGCCTGTGCAAAAAAGACATTCATCTTTCTGAAAAAAGTTCCCGCTTTCTCTCAATCATCTCATCAATTCTTTCAATATAGAGTCCAACATCCTTGACATTCTCACACCTTGTCACTGTCAGTCCATGGTCACTCACACATTTGCAGGCTGCTCCTGCCCCAAGCGCCACGATCGACTGCTTCTCCTCCATGATGAGTATATTGTAAAGTCCAGCCTTGCCTTCCTTGGCAAAGCCAATGTTTTCCAGATTTCCGGTCATATTCTTCTGGCGGTAGAGATAATAAGGTTCCATGCCCAGTGCCTGCGCCGTCCGGTGTGCAAGCGCCATATGCTTCTCAGAATTTTCCATGTGAAGGTCCTGATATTTATCCCATTCCAGATTCAGCCTTGCAGACCTCTTGATCGCCAGTGAATGTACGGTCAGATTGTCCGGATCCAGTTCCTTTATCACAGACATGGTATGTTCCACATCCTCCATATGTTCTCCCGGCAATCCCACGATCAGATCCATATTGATGGTCGCAAATCCCACCTCTCTTGCCAAATGAAAACTGTCTATCACCTGCTCGACCGTATGGTGTCTTCCGATCAGATCCAAGGTCTTTTGGTTCATGGTCTGCGGATTGATGGAAATACGACCGATTCCGTGTCGATGCAGGGCTTCCAATTTATCCCGGGTGATACTGTCAGGTCTTCCCGCTTCCACAGTAAACTCTAAAAGACCAGATAAATCCAGGCTTTCTTCGATCTTGGTCAGAAGCCGATCTAACTGGTCGGCACTAAGACTTGTCGGTGTGCCGCCACCAATATAGATGGTATCTAAGACCTTGTCTTTAAAATGCTCTGCGACAAAATCAATCTCTTTAAAAAGAGCCTCTAAATACGCATCCACACGCTTTTTCCAGATACCGATCGGATAGGAGGTAAAGGAACAGTAAAGACAGGTACTCGGGCAAAATGGGATCCCGATATAAAGACTGTATCCATTTTCATAATCCACCGGTGCTAACAATCTATGCTCTTTCTTGGCAATTTCCGTGCATAGCGTCTCCTTTTCCTCGGAGATCAGATAGGTATCTTTCATATAAGTACGAATTGCCGTCTCATCGGCCCCCTCTTCCAGCATCCGCAGTGGGATCTTCGTCGGTCGGATCCCTGTCAGCGTTCCCCACGGCAGTTCGCGTCCTGAAATCTCCTGCAATATTTCATATAGTAAGCGCTTCAGTCTGTTTTTGGTATCTTTTCTATCCTGATAACAAACGTCGCATCTTCTCGTCGTTTCAGCATCCTTTATCTTCCATGTGATGGTGATCTGCTCCATGGCATAGGTCACGGCAAAAGAAAACGATACCTTCTCCTGATCTGCCTTTGGATTCGTATCCACAAGAATTTCTTCCTGTGGATAGAAGGCTTTGATCAAAGAGTAGATATCGTATTCAAAATTTGCTTCATTTAATTTTACTGTAATCATTTATCTCTTCACTTTCTTAGAGAAATGGATTGTACATCCGCTCCTGTTCAATGCTGGTTTCCACATCATGCCCCGGATAGACAATGGTATTCTCAGGAAGCGTCATGAGTTTGTTTCGCACAGATTCTACAAGAAGTCTCGCACTTCCGCCCGGAAAATCCGTGCGTCCGATGGAACCGCAAAAAAGAGAATCCCCGGAAAAGACAAAATCCTCTCTCGGAAAATAGTAACAACATCCGCCCGGTGTATGTCCCGGCGTAAACAGAACCCGGATATGGAATCCTGCAAGGTCGATCTCCTGCTCGTCCTTTAAAAAGATATCTGCATGATAAGTCACGGCACCGCCAGCCATAGGTCCTGACAAATTGATGCGGCTATCGGCCAAAGTCTCTGCCTCCTTTTCATGGGCATAGACCAAAAGGCCGTACTTTTCTGCCAAACTTGCTGCCGCCCCGGCATGGTCAAAATGACCATGGGTTAAGAGAATGGCCACCGGCTTTGCCTGCATCTTTGTCAATGCAGATACAATACGGTCAGCCTCCGCGCCCGGATCCACAATAATCGTCTCTTTTGTCTTTTGGTTCATCACAAGATAACAATTGGTCTGCACCGGTCCTACCACCAGATGCACAATCTGTCTGTCACTCATATGCTTTCTCCCATCTAGCCTGTCGTCCTTTCCACATCGATCACAGAATCGATCTGCTTTAACTTTTCGATCAGACTACGCAATTCGTTCTTGCTCTTGGTTCCAAAATTGACCACGATCGTCGCAATGCCCTGCTTACTGGTCTTAGAAAAGATAGACTTGATATCTATATCACGCTCTGTAAATACTTTGGAAACATCTACCAAAAGCCCGGTTCTATTGTTGCCGTAAATATGGATCTCTGTCTGATAAACTTCACCGGAACGCTGTTCAATGGCATCCGGCTGCCACTCTGCTTCGATCAGGCGTTCTCTTTCACTATCCGGCAGATTGAGCACATTGATGCAATCCGTACGGTGGATGGAAACGCCTCTTCCTCTGGTAACAAAACCAACGATCTCATCACCAGGTACAGGATTACAACATCTGGAGAAACGAACTGAAACATCATAAAGCCCCTTGACGGTAATACCGCTCTTGGACTTGTGTTCCTTTTGTTTTTCCTTTGCCGCAGGTGTGTTGTCCTCCGGCTGGTTATTTTCTGCCAAGATATCCTCATCCGTGATCAAAATCGGATGATCCTTCTTGTATGCTTCATACATACGGTTGACAAGTTGCCCCTCTTTCAAGCCGCCATGCCCTACGGCTGCAAGACAGTCATCCCAGCAATGGAAACCATACTTGCGGATGATCTTTTCCTGATATTCCGGTCGGTTGATATCGGAATAATTGATCCCCTTTGCCTTGGCAGAAGCCATCATGAGTTCCTTGCCCTTGATGATATTTTCTTCCTTAAACTCATTGCGGAACCACTGATTGATCTTGTTCTTTGCCTGTGTACTCTTGACAACATTTAGCCAATCCCGGCTCGGTCCTCTGGAATTCTGGGAAGTCAGCACCTCGATACGGTCTCCATTCTGGATCACATAATCGATCGGCACCAACTTGCCATTGACTTTGGCGCCCACCATCTTGTTACCGACCGCTGAATGGATGCTGTAGGCAAAGTCGATCGGTGTGGAGCCGTTCGGCAGATTCTTGACATCACCGGATGGCGTAAAGCAAAATACCATATCCGAAAAGAGGTTGAGATCACTTTTCAGCAGGCTCATGAACTCCTTGTTGTCCGACATGTCTCTCTGCCACTCCAAGATCTGGCGCAGCCAACTCAACTTTTCTTCTTCTTTGTTGATTGTGGCACCCTCGCCACTCTCCTTATATTTCCAATGCGCAGCAATACCATATTCGGAAGTCCTGTGCATATCATAGGTACGGATCTGTATTTCAAACGGTGTACCTGTCGGTCCGATCAGAGTCGTGTGCAATGACTGGTACATATTTGGCTTTGGCATAGCAATATAATCCTTGAAACGCCCCGGGATCGGCGTATACATCTCATGGATGACACCAAGTGCCGCATAACAATCCTTGACCGTCTCAACGATAATACGGATGGCAAAAAGATCATAGATCTGATCGATCGTCTTGTGCTGGTTGACCATCTTGCGGTAAATGCTAAAGAAATGCTTGGCACGTCCCTCGATATCAGCCTCGATACCGGCCCCCTTCATGTGCTGTGACACCTCGGCAACCAGACCGTCAATATAAGCCTCCCGCTCCTGCTTGCGCAGTGCCACCTTTTCCACCAGATCATAGTAAGCCTCCGGCTCCAGATATTTAAGAGAAAGATCTTCCAGTTCAATCTTGATCTTGCTGATACCAAGACGCTGCGCGATCGGGCAGTAAATCTCCTGTGTCTCACGGGCGATCCGCTGCTGTGCCTCCTTGGACTGGTATTTTAAGGTACGCATATTGTGCAGACGATCCGCCAGTTTGATCATAATGACACGGATATCTTTCGCCATCGCAAGAAACATCTTACGCAGATTCTCCGCCTGCATCTCCAACCGGTCTGCATTCTTGTCCTTCGGATTTTTAATATTATCCGTCAGATGCAGATGCTGCAGCTTGGTTACACCATCCACGAGAAGAAGGACTTCATCCCCGAATTCCTCCCGCATCTGTTCTTCGGTCATCACGGTATCTTCCAGCACATCATGCAACAGACCCGCAGCAATGGTTTCCTTGTCCAGTTCCAGCTCTGCCAGAATGATTGCCACACAGAGCGGATGGATAATATATGCCTCTCCGGATTTACGCACCTGTCCTTTGTGCGCCTCAAAAGCGACATGATATGCCTTTTCAATTAATGTGATATCCGTGGAGGGATGGTATTTCCGGATACTTGCAATCAGTTCGTCATACAAGTCCTCCGGCTTGGAAAATTCCTGAATTGGTTTAATGTTGTCGGAACCCGAATGATACTCGCGCTCAATTCGTTCCAGTTCTTCTGTAGAAATATCTGCCATGCGTTCACCTACTTTTTCCATATGCCATAATATAATAGATTATTATAATTTATAATTTTTCATATTGCAATGGTTTCCCCTAAGAAAACTCGTAGATATAGCGTTGTGTTCGGCTCCCGGAAACATCTGTATCCTCCAGATAGTAAAATCCCAGTTTCTGAAGAAGTGCCACAGAAGCCACATTCTTTTGATCCGTCAGGGCATTGACTCTGGGAAAATCCAGTTCTTCCCGGGCAAATGCAAGAATTGCCTGACACACTTCCGTGGCCAGTCCCTGTCCCTGTCTGTCCGGATCGATCAGATATCCCAGTTCCAGTTCCACGGCATCCGGAAATTCCCGGTGCTCGAGTCCTGCTCTGCCGATCAGTTCCCCGGAAGCTTTATCAAAAACCAGCCACATCCCATATCCATAGTATCCGTACATATTGGTAATATATGCCTGCTGATATTTTTTTTCTTTTTCCTTTGCAAACAATGGTTCAATAAATCCCGGAATCCTCTCTCCGTCTGCATCCAGACGCCATGTTACCCCTTCTTTCTGATACAGTTTTTCCAGGGCGGGAAGATCTTCCAGCGACAATTCCCGGATCACGCACCGTTTCGTGCGCGCAATCTCCCACGGCTGGCCATGGCATCTTTGAAAAATCCGCTCCAGAAATTCATCATCCACTTCCTCAAAACCTTCAATCACCATCCAGGCGCCCGCATAACTCTGTTCCGGAAATGCCGGATCTGCATAGGCAGCCACCGCCATATGCGCACGGACTGCCGCCTGAATCCCGGCATCTGTCGGCGTAATCAAAAGAACCTCCTCTGCATGAAGTTTCCACACAGCAAGCGCTTCTTCCGTTATGTTTTCCACCGGAAATACCGGAAAGTCTGTGGACAATTGCAGAGGATTCCATTCTTTCTGTTGATAGACCAGTGCCTTTAATTTCATCCTGTCAAAAAAGGCAGACTCTTTCGAATCTGCCTCTCCTTTCTAAATATTACACGGTTTCCGGTTCCGGATATTCTTCCCCGAAGGTATCCACAACAACTGTTTTCATCACCTGATCTTCCAGCGGACGATCACTGTAATCGGTAGCGGTCTCTGCAATGGCATCTACCACATCCTGTCCCTCGATAATCTTGCCGAACGCTGCATATGCGCCATCCAGATGCGGAGCGTCTTTGTGCATGATAAAGAACTGGCTTCCTGCGGAATCCGGCATCATGGAACGTGCCATGGAAAGCACGCCTGCGGTGTGGTGCAGATCATTTTTGACACCATTCTGTGCAAATTCTCCCTTGATTCCATATCCAGGGCCGCCCATACCGGTTCCTTCCGGATCTCCTCCCTGAATCATGAATCCTTTGATGACACGGTGGAAAATCAGTCCGTCATAAAATCCCTTTTTTACCAGACTGATAAAGTTATTTACAGTATTTGGTGCAACTTCCGGATACAGCTCTGCCTTCATCACTTTGCCGTCCGCCATTGTAAATGTAACTACTGGATTTGCCATAATATTTGTTCCTCTTCTTTCTTATATAAATTTATTTATTCTTTGGTCAGTGCCTCAACAACTTTTGGAAATTCCATAAAATGAGAGGCCTTAACCAGTACGGTATCTCCTTCTTTTACATATGCCAGAAGTTCTTCTGTCATCTCTTCACGGGTTTTCTTATAATGTACCTCACACTCTGGATTTGCTTTTGCCTCGCTGGCATATTCCTCCGCAAGTGTACCCGCACAGAACAATGCATCAATCCCGGAAGCGGCAACTGCCTTTCCGATACTTCTGTGAAGTTCCTTTTCCTCTGCTCCAAGTTCGCCCATATCGCCAAGCACCGCAATCCGTCTGCCCGACGTATGTGCCAGCACGTCGATAGATGCTTTCATGGATACCGGATTTGCATTGTAACAGTCATCGATCACGGTCATTCCCTTTACATGCAGCAGATTGGTGCGCCCGGCAATGGTCTGCACAGATGCAATGCCCTGTGCAATCTCCCGGATGGAAAGTCCCAGCTGCAGTCCGACCGCAGTTCCTGCCAGCGCATTGTATACATTATGTTCACCCGGAATCGGAATCTTCGCATCGAAATCGCCCTGTGGCGTATGGATCTTTGCACACATTCCTTCGAGTCCATGATTTTCAATGTCTGTCGCATAAATATCTTTTTTGATATCAAATGCGGAATCCGCCCCCACTCCATAAAAAATTACCGGTTTTCCGTTTACCTCTTTTTTCGTGGAAAGCTTATCATCATCTCCATTTAAAATTACGGTTCCATCGACCTGCAGATGGTCAAACATTTCTGTCTTTGCCTGCAAAATTCCGTCTCTTGTACCAAGATTTTCCAGATGGCACAAACCAATATTTGTGATCACTCCGATATCCGGCCGTGCCATCGCTGCCAGACGGTGCATCTCTCCAAAATCGGAAATTCCCATTTCCAGTACCGCGACTTCGTGTTTTGCGCGAATCTTAAAAATAGTGAGCGGAAGTCCGATCTCATTGTTAAAGTTTCCCTCTGTCTTAAGCACTTTATACCGCTGTTCCAAAACGGAAGCTATCATTTCCTTGGTGCTTGTTTTTCCGACACTTCCCGTAATTCCAACCACTTTACAGGATAACTGTGTCCGGTAAAAAGCTGCAATTTTTTTCATCGCTTCTGTTGTGGAACTAACCAGAATATAAGGTCCCGTCTCTTCCGGCAGTGCATGATCCGAAAGCACTACCAGTGCTCCCTTTTCAAATACCTGCGGAATAAAATCATGACCATCCACACGTGCCCCTTTGATCGGAATAAACAGATAATCTTTTTGTACCTGGCGACTGTCGGTCACTGCTCCGGCAATTTCCTTCGTAACCAGGTCCCGGTCCCCGACAAACGTCCCCTCACATGCCGCTGCAATATTTTCAATTGTCATTCCCGGCATTTTATTTTCCAGTTCGTTTTTATAAAAACATCCAAACATGATTATCCCTCATACTTTTTCATGGAAATGGCAATCAGTTTCTCGCAGAGCTCATTGAAATTGATTCCAATGACAGCAGCTTCCTGTGGTAGCAGACTCGTCGGTGTCATACCCGGCAGAGTGTTTGCCTCCAGACAATACATATGATTATTTTCATCCAGCAGGAAATCCGAACGGGAATAGGTATCCAGTCCGATCACTTCGGCTACCTGCTCTGCATATTTACGCATCTGCGCAGAAACTTCTTCTGGCAGATCTGCCGGACAGGTCTCTACCGCACTGCCTGCTTTGTATTTATTCTTGTAATCGTAGAAGCCCTGAATCGGCGCAATCTCAATAACCGGAAGTGCCTTTCCTTCAATCACACCAACCGAGAATTCACGTCCCTTGACATATTCCTCAATGACCAGCTCATCTTCCCAGTGAAACGCTTCATCGAGTGCTTTCTTAAACTCTGCTGCATCTCTGACAATCGTCACACCGATACTGGACCCTCCGCAGCATGGCTTTACGACGCACGGAAGTGTCAGCGGAAGCTTTGTCACATCATCCTCACGATTCTCTTTTTTCATGGCAATGCCTCTCGGTGCAGGAATTCCCGCACTTGCAAACAGCTGTTTTGCCATACCTTTATTCATGGCAATCGCGCTGCTCAAATAATCACTTCCGGTATATTTTACACCAAGCAGATCAAAAGCTGCCTGTAGCTTTCCGTTCTCTCCGTTTTCTCCGTGCAGTGCCATAAACACGATATCTGCCATCTGGCACATACGGATTACATTCGGTCCGAAAAAGCATGGGGACTGATCCTTTCTGGAAGCTTTTACGGCTGCCAGATCCGGTGCTACCTCCGGGATGTCATCTACTTTTACGCTGATTTCATCCGCACGGTCAAAAATTCCGTCCAGATTTTCCTCTTTATCACTGTAACCCATGAACACATCCAGCAAGATCACCCGGTGTCCATTTTCTTTTAATGCAGAAGCAACCATGCTTCCTGTCTTAAATGACACATCCCGCTCTGTGCTGAGCCCACCTGCTAATACTATGATATCCATGATCTGTTTTCCTCTTTTCCATTAATAATAATCCTTCGGATACCGGAACCTTTTTATTTTCCGGCATCAGACCTTTTGTATCATTATATACGTTTGCCCCTGACTAACACAAGATATTATTTTCTTTTAGACACTTTTTTAACAATATCCAGCACTTCTTGTACAGAAAAAAAGAGACTGCTCAGCACTACAGTCTCCTTTTGCACAAACTCCGGTAGGATTCCCCCTTTATTCTATTGCTGCCGGCAAAGCCGCTGCCCTGCGATTCTGTTCCATTTTCCGCACCAGCTCTGCCATGTATTCGAAAAACTTTCTCTCCAGATAGTTTTTCTCTGTGAGATAACTCCCATATTGATACAAAACATTTTTTAATTCTTCGGTTTCCGATAACTCCACTTCAAAAATAAACTGCCTTAACAGCTGCATGCGCTCGTCCTCTATGGAAAGAAGCCAGCTGGCAACCAGTTCTAAAAAATCTTCCCGCTCTATGAGGAACTGCACGTAGCGCCCAATTTTATTTTCTGTATAAATTTTCTTCTTCTCCTTTTTCTTTTGTTTTCCTACCCGAATTTGTATCAAAAACCAACCCCCAATGTCAGTTTCTATATGTAATCATATCTTATTACATATTTGATGTAAAGACGCGATTCGCGTATGCTTTTTACACAAATTATTACTGTATAAATAATGCATTTTACACAAAAAAGGGCATCCAATGGATGCCCTCCGGTTTCTATGAACTAGCACTCCGGCTCGATCAGACCAAATGTATTTCCTTTTCTCTTGTATACGACATTGACCTCGTCTGTCTCTGCATTGCGGAATACGAAGAAATCGTGTCCGGTCAGTTCCATCTGCACACATGCATCCTCCGGATACATTGGCTTCATACCAAATCTCTTGGTACGCACGATCTTGATCTCCTCATCCTCATCTGCATCACTGTCAATAAATGCCTCGCTGAAATTTTCTGCTACATTCATCTTCTTGGACGCAAGTTTGGTACGATATTTTCTAAGCTGACGCTCGATAACCTCCTCAACCAAGTCGATAGATACATACATATCATTGCTGCTCTGCTCTGAACGAATCACATGTCCCTTAATCGGAATCGTTACCTCAATCTTCTGGCGCTCCTTCTCCACGCTTAATGTAACAAATACATTGGTATCCGGTGCGAAAAACTTCTCCAGTTTGGAAAGCTTCTCCTCTACCGCTGCCTTTAATCCCTCTGTCAGTTCGATATTTCTTCCGGTAATTGTAATTCTCATGATGCCCAACCCCTTTGCTGTGTATTTGATACAAGAAGTATCATGGTTTCATTATATCATAAGTACCAAAAAAAGCAACGAGTTTTATAAAATTTTATGCATGTTTTATATTTTTTTCATCTGTTAATGGCCGATACAGTTCCTCTTCGTATCGCTTGAGTGCTTTCTGATAAATGGAACTTGGCACAACGTATTTATTTCCAACCTCCCGAATTCTTCCATCTCTCAGACAGCACTTCGTTCCATTAATAATAAATTCCCGGCTTGTATCCACTCCCATCTCATGCAGCATCTCCAAAACCATCGGTGTACATTCTTCACTGATCAAACTAGAAAAACATTGCTGATCCGCAAAACGCATAAGTGCGTTCATGCCATACCGCAACTGTTCCATTTTTTCATCATCTTCCTTTGATCTTCCATACCCTTCTCCGTCCATACAATCATTTTTTACCGTAATACGATATCCATTTCCAAGATCAAACACATCTCCTACCGCAATATTGATACTGTTATCGGTTGGATCATATGCTTTCGATGTATGCGTCCGGTATGGCTGATGCAAATCTGAAAACATTTTGATTTCTTTATCTGTATAGGTCACCGGTCTGTATGCTGTAAAAACCTTTGTACCGTTGATATAAAAATTTGAAGTCACGGTATCTTCGATTTCTGCAGTGATTTCATACTTTCCTGAGTCATCCTTTGGCACATTTTTTCCGATGTATCCATCACGAAACAGCCAAAAAAGTTCCTGCAGTTCATACTTATTATTTTTATCAAATCCATTTAAATCTTCGAGCGTTTCTTCTGAAGAATCACCATTAAAATAATCTACAAAATTATTTTTTGTTCCGTCTTTTGTTGACAGCTTTCCCGTTGTTGCATCATATAAATATGTACTGCTGGTTCCAATTCCACTTACACCCATTCACCTAGCCCCTTTCTTGAATTTTATTTAAAATGAGAGTTCATTTCCAGGATATGGTGCCATCACACATCCAAATCTTCCATTTAATTCCGCACTCCAGTATGTAAAATGTGTACCTTTTGCACAACGCCCTCCTATAGTCCACAACTGTCCTAAAGATGCACCTTTAATATTTTGAATAACATCAGAATCACCTCCGGCTGCACTATAATATGTTTTTCCGCCCGCGCTCATATATTTTTCAACTTCTAAGCATTTCTTTCCATCTGGGAAAGTATCTTTAATTGACATATTCACAATAGCAGTTATTTCTGGTGTTCCCCCACCTATCAAATCAAGTCCATATGTCTGATAACCATTTGCATATAACTGGGTTCCCCCATAAGTCTTAAAATCGACAATATCAAAATACTGAATTGATGGTCCTACATAGAAAAAATAATGCATATTGTCTTCCCAATCATTTCCATTACAGATCCTGATATAATATTTTCCTGTATCTTCTGCTGTAAAGTAAAAATATTTTTCTGGTTTTTTTTCATAAACACTTTTCTGTGATGGATCAGTTGTATAATAATATCCAGTCCCATCCTCATTAAAATAATATAATGAAATAAACCAATTAGTTTTACCAACATTTCTTAAATCTACAAAATATTCCTGTCCAGACTGTAATTCAGTATAAAACCAATCTTCATCTTCTTTCGAATGCAATCCTGCATGTTTCATCCCAAGCGAATAAAAGTCATTTTTGCTTGTTACTTTCGATGTCACAACCGGAACTTTTGAATATGGATACGCTGTTACTATAGTATCATTTGGCTCACAATCATCTGGTTCCGTTGAATATGTAGAAATTTTTTCTATATTAGGATATATCTCCTTAACCTCATCCTTATCCATATATATCGGTGATTGTTCGTCAACCTTAACATTTTCCAAACTATTTTTTTGACTTTCTTTTTCTTGTACCTGTTGTACCTCCACATTTTCATATTCATTACTGGCAATATCCAAGCTTTCTTTGCTTTCTGCCATAACTGGTGTATTGAAAAGCATTACTCCAACTAATGTTAACCCAATCATTTTATAAATTTTCATAGCTTTATCCTTTCTTTTTTTCTCACACTTAATCTATTAGTATCATTTTTACGCAGTCAATATCTTACTTAATTTTTAATATACATGGCCACTGAAGTAAAGCTACCACCATTATCCCTGTTCCTATAGTTTTTGCAATATATTCCTTGCCAAATATCGCTAGTATAATCTCAAAGATTTCACATCCTATTGCCAGTATTGCTGTCACCTTTTTATATTTTGTCTTTTCCGACTGATCTAATGTATGATCTGTGGATTGAATAGGACTCAGTATGCTTAAACTGATCACTGCTCCCGTTTCAAAAATAAAAAAAACAAATCTTATCTGAATATATGAAAACAAAATAAAACAGCCAATCAAAATAACCACCGAAAAGAAATGGCATATCCATACCTTTTTCGCATGATAACCACCACTATACTTCCGAACAATACTTATCGTAATTCCCAAAAAAACTCCATTTAGGAATTGTTTCATAACACTCCCTATCAAAATGGCTAATATAAATGGTGCAATAGAAAAATAAAAACTTTGCAATGCATATAGATACAATTTTCTTTCTTCTAATGAAATAACCTTTTGGTAAATCATCCATTCCACAATTTTATTAGAAATCATTTAAAAATTTTCTTATATTTTTGCAATTCATGTGGTTTTTTTACTTGATACAACATTACAGAAGACTCCGTGTTTGCTTCTACACTTAATACAATATTAAGCATTTTCTTTAGGCTCTGAGCTCCCCACAAAGAAATCTTTTTCATTTTTTCTCCTTTCCCAAGCATATATTAACTGCTATCCTCACTATATCGTATGTCACAAAAAAGAAAAGCCTATATGCACAAACGGTCGATTTTCATACACAAGTGGTCAATTTTTGACTTTTTATAGACTAGGCTTGACTTTTCATTATTTTAATTTTATATTTATTTCAATTACATAATATTAAACAAATGAGGGAATATAAAATGAAGGAAATTGCTTACCTAATTTCTCATTATATAGAGGCATTTATTATTTTTCAGTATTGTCATTGTATATTTAAACAAAAAAAATCTAATTCTTCTGTGTTTTTGGGATTTACTTTGTGTTATTCCTTTTTATTTGGAATTTTTCATTTTCAAGTTCTTCATTTGCAAATGATTTAACAACACGTATTCCTGATAAATTATCTTCAATTTTTTCATTGATTGCTGCTATTTTTACTCTGTTTTTCTTAAATGCTTTTTTCATTTTTTTATTAAAAAAGTAAGCATAACAAATCATAAACGGTACCAGAATAAATGCTGCAATTGTAAGTTGTGGACTTATTGTACAAAGAATAATAAGAGCCCCTATTATTTTTATAAAAGAAATTGTCAAATTTTCCGGTCCGTGATGAAGTAACTCTGTTATGTCAAATAAATCTGATGTTACCCTTGACATAAGCTGTCCTACCTTCTGGTCATCATAAAATGAAAAAGATAATTTCTGATAATGTGCAAATATTTCTGCTCTCATGTCATATTCAATTTTTGCTCCCATAACATGTCCATAATTTGAAATATAAAAATTAGAATATGCCTGTATTGCAATTAATATTGTTACAACTACTGCTATAACTATAAGTTGTCTAAAAACATCTTTAGCCGGTAAATATACTACTGTTGAAGTCACATATCTAACTACTAACGGAATTACAAGCGCTATAATTGATGCTAAAAATGCGAAAAACATATCTATAAAGAATACATGTTT
>ERZ826016.1911-NODE-1911-length-17787-cov-6.224566_pt1 | contig 17787 bp, 19 predicted proteins | sample MGYA00519872_ERZ826016 | MGnify/ENA primary metagenome ERZ826016 (study PRJEB31778, sample SAMEA3449218) | human gut metagenome | biome: human gut; feature: human-associated habitat; material: faeces | place: United Kingdom | collected 2010/2012 ... | reverse complement strand
CCACGCTGGCTGCCATCCGGAACGACGAAGCCGACCTTGTGGTGGGCACCCACGCCATCCTCAGCGAGGGCGTTGAATTTGCCCGGCTGGGTCTTGCCGTGATCGACGAGCAGCACCGCTTTGGGGTGCGGCAGCGCGGGATGCTGGCCGAAAAAGCCGCGAACCCGCATCTGCTGGTGATGAGCGCCACTCCCATCCCCCGCACGCTGGGCCTGCTCATCTACGGCGACCTGGACATCTCCATTCTGGACGAGCTGCCGCCGGGCCGCACACCGGTCAAGACCCGCTGCATCACCGGCAAAAAGCGGCGTGACCTCTATCATTTTCTCGATCAGGAGATCGGCAGAGGGCGGCAGGTGTATCTGGTGTGCCCGGCCATTGAGGATGTGCCGGACGGCGGGCTGAACGCCGTCAAGACCTACTACGAGGACATTGCCAAGGCGTTGCTGCCCGACCGCCGGGTGGGGCTGATGCACGGCAAGCTGAAACCCAAGGAAAAAGCCGCCGTCATGGAGGATTTCAAGGCCGGGCGGCTGGATGCACTGGTGTCCACCACCGTCATTGAGGTGGGCGTGGACGTGCCCAACGCCAGCGTGATGGTGATCGAAAACGCCGAGCGCTACGGTCTGAGTGCCCTGCACCAGCTGCGCGGGCGTGTAGGGCGCGGCGCTGCCGAGAGCTGGTGCTTTCTTGTCAGCGACAACACCAGCGAAGCCGTGCAGAAGCGGCTGAAATTCCTCTGTTCCACCACCGATGGCTTTGCCGTGGCGCAGTACGACTTGGAGACCCGCGGCCCCGGCGACTTTTTCGGCAGCCGCCAGCACGGCCTGCCCACCCTGCAGATCGCCGACCTGATGAACGACACCCGCACCCTCCACGCCGCGCAGAGCGAAGCCGCCGCCCTGCTGGCCGAAGACCCGCTCCTCACCGCACCAGACCACGCACTTCTGGCCGCGCAGGTCGAGCAGATGTTCGAAAAGGCCGGTGCGATGAACTGAATCAGCAGCGAAGGGCAGGCCAAAAGCGGCCTGCCCCTCATTTTCTATATTATATATAATTATTTCATGGGAATGATCTCGCAGAAAACGCACCGGCTCTTGGTGGAAAGGGCCACATCCTTGTGGTAGCAGCCGAAGAACCATTTTTCGTAGTGCAGCTTCAGCAGGATCTTGTCGAGGAAGAGGTGCAGCCGGTTCGACTCGCCCAGCGCCAGCGCAGTAAAATCCAGGAACCTGCTTGGGGCGTCGTGGGTCAGCACATAATCTACCTGCCAGCCGTTTTCTTCCAGCGTCTTTTCGCAGCGGGCATATTCCTCATCCGAGGGCATCTCCTGCGGCCACCAGTTGACCCCAGGCTCCCGTTCCTCTTTGTCCTGACTTTCGGCCCCGCCGAAACAGAGATATTTTTTGCCCTCCAGCGTCAGCACACTGCCCCGGCAGACATGGTAGACATTGCCGCCCAGCGCCTGGACCGTTCCGCCGAACCGCTCCTCGGTCGGGTACTGGACCAGCAGGTCGTAGTTCTCATGGCAGCCATCCAGAAACAGCAGCGTGTAGGGGCGTTTGCGCAGCCAGTCCAGCTTTTTCCGTTCCTCTTTGCTGCCGTCCCACACGAACCCGAAATCGCCCAGCACCACCACGGTATCCCGCCTGCTCAGCCAGCGGAGCCTGCCGTGCCTGAACCGGTCGATGTCGCCGTGGGTGTCTCCCGTCAGATATACCATTCGTTTCCTCCCGCCCTGTGTGAAAGCTGTAAAAGCCCTTGTCTCCGCAGGGCAAACCTGTTATTATAAAAGAATGAAGCTCCGGCTTCTTCCTGTTGTCCTATCCGGCCGCATCCTGCGCCCCGGTCTTTCTATTTTATCGCTTTTTGAAGGAATTGTCCACATGAAACGTATTTTTGCCCTCTTTTTGTCTCTGGCGGTCCTGTTCAGCTGTTTGGCTGTGACGGCAGGCGCCATGTTCGACCCCAGCCCCGTCTACGAGGTGCAGGCCAGGAGCGCCTACATCGTGAACACCGACACCAACATCATCGTCTACGACAAGGACAGCCAGAAGCAGGTGCCGGCCGGCGGCCTGACGAAATACATGACCATCGCTCTGGTGATGTCCAACTACGCCGACCAGCTCGACAACACCTTTACCATGCCGTTCGCCATCTCGGATTACGTCCACAACTCCGACAACGCAGACATGCGCTCCGGCGAGACCTTCACCTACCGGGAAGCGCTCTACGCCATGGTGACACGGAACGCCAACGAGGCCGCGATGGGCCTGGCGTACGAGCTTTCCGGCGGAGACCTGACCGGGTGGGTGAGCCAGATGAACACCCTGTCCCAGCGCATCGGCACGACGGGCAGCACCTGGACCGATGCCTGCGGCCTGGACAGCGGCAACACCACCACCGCCGTGGACATGTACCTCATCCTGCGCTACCTGATGAGCTTTGATGCCTTCCGGGAGATCTCCAGCGCACCGACCTTCACGATGCCCGCCAAGGAAAAGCACGCCAAGAGCTTCGTTCTGGTCAGCCAGAACGTGGCCCTGAACAAAACGAGCGGCGGCAAGTTCTACCGCAGCGCGATGCAGGGCGGCATCTGCGACGTGATGGCCTACAAGAACGACAACGGCGACCAGAGCTATGTCTCCTGGGCCAACAAGAACGGCGCGACCTATATCTTCTGCATTATGCAGAGCCCCGACACCTGCGACGATTACGGCTACGCGAACCGCCGCCCGGCCCTGTGTGAGACGACCAAGCTCATCGACTGGGTGTTCGACAGCTTTTCCATCCAGGCCGCGCTGGACACCGACCAGGCTCTGGCCGAGATCCCGGTGAAGTATTCATCCGACACCGACACGCTGCAGCTTTACCCCGACGACAACATGATGACCCTGCTGCCCTCCTCCGGCGACGGCACCGTCACCCAGAAATACTTCCATCTGCCCGATTACGCCGCCGCCCCCATCCATCAGGGCGACGTCATCGGCACGGTGGAGCTCAAGCTCGCCGGTGAGACCATCGGTGTGGTCAACCTCATCGCCGGGCAGGATGTCCGCCAGAACGCCCTGCTCTTCACCGTCTCGAAGGTGCAGGACTTTTTCCACAGCCTCTACCTGAAGGTCGTGATCGTCATGAGCCTGCTCGCCCTCGCCATCTATGGCCTGTGGTGGCTGCTCAATGTCTGGCATGGCCGCAGACCGACCAAAAAGATCCACCGCCGCTGACAGACGAGGGCAGGAACCAGACCGGTTCCTGCCCTCGTTTTCGTTCAGTCGATCGTCGTTTTGGTCCGGCCCACGCCGATGACGGCTGTGGTGATCTTTTTCCAGGTGTTGCAGCCGCAGACGCCGTCCACCGCGAGGCTGGTGCGGCGCTGATAGCCCCGGAGCGCCTCTTCCGTCCGGGTGCCGAACAGGCCGTCGATGCGGTTTCCCGTCTGGTAGCCCAGCGTCGAGAGGGCGTCCTGCAGGATCATCACATAGCAGCCCCGGCTCCCCCGCCGCAGGGTGGGGAAGCCCGCTGTGGTGCCGCGGCACGCGGGAGTGCCGTAGCGGCGGTCGAAGTGGACCCAGGTGGGCGTCTGGCTCAGCGGCTCCACGTAGCCCCACGCCCCGGTCGCGCGGGCGGCCCTGTAGATGGCCGTGCGCTGGGTCCGGCTGAGGCTCTGGCCCACATCAAAGGCCACCCCTGCATAGTGCTGGCTGCGGGTGCCGTGGCCGCCCTCCCAGATGCGGCGGAACGCATACCCCACCGGGATGCCGCGGCCGTATGTGCGGCGGGTCAGGTTCCAGGCCTCCATCGCCGCGATGGTGGTCCAGAGCACTGGACTGTTCGATCTGCCCCGGAACTCCCGCAGGGTCAGGGTCCGGCCGGTGCTGTAGGGCATGGGGTCGTTCTCGCTCAGGCTGTTATAGGTGTAGACCTTGTTTTCGTAGGCATCGTAAATAAGCAGCCGTGCCATTGGGTCATTCCTCCTCCAAATCACATGCGCAGCTCTGCGCCCGCAGTGCCGCCCAGGTCTCGCGGCCAACGGTGCCGGTCTGGCACAGGCCCGCCCGCGCCTGCGCGGCCTTCACAGCCACCGTCTCCGCCGGGCCGAAGGACGCATTATCCCACACAAAGCTCTCCCCGCAGCAGAGGTTCGCCCGGCTGTTGATCCACTGTTCGATCTGCATCACATCCGGGCCGACGCTCCCTTCCTTCATGGCACGGCCCGGATATGCCATCGCCCGTGCCGCATCCCGGTCGGGGTTGGGCATCCCGGTCGCCAATTGCAGGCTCAGCGCCTCCACCGCCGTCCAGGTCTCGGCGTCCGCGATGCCGGTCTCCGGCAGGCCGAGCAGCGCCTGGGCACTGCGGGTCGCAGCGGCAGTCTCCCCGGTGTAGCCGGTGGCCAGCGGCGGTGCCTCCACGCTCTCGAAGTAATAGGCGATCCGCCGCAGCAGAATGGTGTAATACAGCACGTCGCTGCCCTCGCTGCCCACCGTCAGCGGCTGGCCGGGGTAGGGCAGCCGTTTCAGTGTGACCACCGGGCCGCTGCTGCGCAGAGCCGAGGCCTTGCCGTAGAGCGACTCCCAGGTCGCCCGCCCCACGATGCCGTCCACCGTCAGCCCTGCAAACCGCTGGTAGGCCCGCACCGCGTTCTCGGTGGCTGCACCAAAGCTGCCGTCGATGCCCACCGCCGGGATGCTGGATTCATAGGCGCTCAGGAGGTAGAGGTAGAATTGCAGTTCCCGCACCGCCGTGCCGCTGCTGCCCCGCCGGAGGATGCCCGGATACTCGCCGGGCCGCAGGCTGGACGACAGCAGTTTGTTGGCGATGTCGTTGTAGACCTCGTACAGCTTGTTCCAGGTGGTGCGGCCCACCACGCCGTCGCTGGTCAATCCGAAGTAGGTCTGGAACCGCTTCACCGCCGCCGTGGTCGCCGCACCGAACTTTCCATCCACGCTGAGGTCGTTCAGTCTGGAATAGACGGTGTGGGCGATCTTGAGCCAGAACTGCACGAGCCGCACGTTCTGGCCGCTGGCCCCCTCCCGCAGAGCCGTGCCGGGGTAGGCGTTGGGGGTGCCGTTGTCCGACTGGATGCTCCGGAACTCGTTGTAGATGGCGTTCCAGGTCTCGCGGCCCACCACACCGTCCACGGTCAGGCCGTACCGCCGCTGGAAGGCCCGCACCGCGCTGGCCGTGGACGCGCCGTAGCGGCCGTCCACCGCAAGGGACGGGATAGCCGATTCGTACTGCGCCAGCGTATTCAGCCAGAACTGCACCTGCTCCACCGCGCTGCCGGTGGAACCGGTGCGCAGGGCCGTGCCGCCCCAGCTGCCGTCCGACAGGGTGCCGCTGGAGGTCTCGCCCTCGCTGGTCAGTTCGGCAAGGTCCTTGACCGACACGTAGATATAGCTGATCTTATACCAGGTCTGCCGCCCCACCACGCCGTCGGCGGTCAGGTTGAACTGCCGCTGGAACGTCTTGACTGTGGACGCCATGCGGGGGCCGAAGACGCCGTCCACGGTCAGCTTGCCGAAGAAGGGGTAATCCTTCGCGATGCGGTTCAGCTGCCGCTGCAGCGTGAACACCGCCGTGCCGGAATCGCCCTGCCGCAGCGGCGAGCCGGGGTAGCTCTGCGGGATGGCCTGGATGTTGTGGGTCCGGACGATCTCGATATCGCTGCCGTAGTAGTATTTCAGGATCTGAAGCGGTGTTTTGCCCTGTTTTGCCAGCGTGACCGTACCCCACTGCTTCAGACCCGGACAGGTGACGGACTTGCCGTCGCAGTATTCGGAGTAGTAGGGATTGACCGTTCCGGTCTTCCGGAGATAGGTATTGAAGATGTCGTCCGTCAGCCGGACCATGACATCGAACACGGTCCGCCCGTGGACGTAATACTGGTCGTAGCTGGTGGAGTTGGTGATGTTGAAGCTGTAGCCCCGGCTGGGGTACCACTCGGTGTAGATGCGGTTCAGCGCCAGCGAGATCTGGCAGTGGATGTTCGCCCGCAAGGCGCTTTCCGGCCAGGTCGGGTAGACTTCGCTGGACGCCACGTTGGCGATATACCTGCGGAACGAGACGGTCACGTTCCGGGCCGAGGCCGCCGGTTTGCCCAGATGGACCGTGATGTTCTTCGGGATGATGACCCGGTCCAGCACACGGGGCGCGCACGGATCGGCAGGCGCTCTGCCGCTGCCCCCGCCGCCCGCAAACAGCGGATGGGGCGGGATGACGATGGGCGGGTTCTCCACGTCCCGGTCCCCCTCCGTTTCGGGGATCATCTCCGGCTGGGCCAGCGTCACCTGCCCCGCAAAGACCTGGATGCCCTGGATGCGGACGGTGCGGTACCCCGCCTTCGAAGCCGTCAGGCTGCACACCGCATAGGGCAGACGGGTGGTATTGTCCTCCTCCAGTGAGAGGGCACAGTCCGGGGCGGTCAGGGTCACGTCCGCGGCATTGCCCTCGGCGTCGGTCATCCGGGCCGCGGTGAAGCCGTCGCCGACGATGTTCACCGTGACCCCCTCCACCGGTGCCGACTGCCGGGCCGCAAATGCCTGAATGCGCAGAATTCCAGTCGCCATAAACAAAAACTCCTTTGCCGAAATGTTCGCTTGGTTCACTCACAGCGTATTCGGCAAGGAGTCGGAAGGTGCATGAAACAAACGCCCCCTGTCCGTCCGGAGGCATAGGCTCCGGAACCGGGCAGGGGGCGTTTGTTGTTTGTTGTATCTTGGAAGGGAAAAGCGGAACGGCCTGATTTACCGCTTGTACTTTGCGGCAGTCTGCAGGCGCTGCATGGCACGGTCAAGAGCGATCTTGCTCTGGTAATACTCGTGCATGCTCTGCTTGTGCTGCAAGCGCTCCTCGGCGCGGATGCGGGCGGCCTCGGCGCGGTTGCGGTCGATGTCCTCCGGACGCTCGGCGCTGTCCACCAGCAGCAGAACGAAGGTGGGGGTCACTTCGGCAATGCCGTCGCCCACCAGCACATCGCGGGTCTCCCCGTTCACGGTGAATTGCAGCATCCCCATGTGCAGGGCCACCAGCACCGGGCTGTGGCCGGCCTGCACACCATACACACCGTCGCCGGTGGGCAGGGTCAGGCTCTCACAATCGCCCTGATAAAACTCGCCGCTGGAAGCGGTGATGTTCAGCATGAACTTCTGCATCAGACGGCACCGCCCTTTTCCTCCGCGAGCTTCTCGGCGGCCTTCTGGCGGGCATCGTCCAGGGTGCCCACGTTGAAGAAGGCCCACTCCGGCAGATCATCGCACTGGCCGTCCACGATGGCGGCAAAGCCCTTGACGGTCTCGGCCAGAGGCACATACTTGCCCTGCAGGCCGGTGAAGTTCTCGGCCACCGAGAACGGCTGGGACAGGAACTTCTGCAATTTACGGGCGCGGGTGACGGTGAGCTTGTCTTCCTCGCTCAGTTCATCCATGCCCAGGATGGCGATGATGTCCTGCAGCTCCTGATAGCGCTGCAGCGTTGCCTGCACCTTGCGGGCCACACGGTAATGCTCCTCGCCCACGATGTCGGCTTCGAGGATGCGGCTGGTGGAAGCCAGCGGGTCCACGGCGGGGTAGATGCCCTGCTCGACGATCTTACGGCTCAGAACGGTGGTGGCGTCCAGATGGGCGAAGGTGGTGGCGGGGGCCGGGTCGGTCAGGTCGTCGGCGGGGACGTAGACGGCCTGCACCGAGGTGATGGAGCCGTCGCGGGTGGAAGTGATGCGCTCCTGCAGAGCGCCCAGCTCGTTGGCCAGCGTGGGCTGATAGCCGACGGCCGAAGGCATACGGCCCATCAGAGCGGAGACCTCCGAACCTGCCTGCACGAAACGGAAGATATTATCAATGAACAGCAGGACGTCCTTGTGGGTCTCCTCACGGAAATACTCGGCCATGGTCAGGCCGGTCTCGGCCACACGCATACGGGCTCCTGGGGGCTCGTTCATCTGGCCGAAGACCAGCGCGGTCTTGTTCAGAACACCGGAGGCGTTCATCTCGCCCCAGAGGTCGCAGCCCTCGCGGGAGCGCTCGCCGACGCCGGTGAAGATGGAGTAGCCGCCGTGCTCGGTGGCAACATTGTGGATCAGCTCCTGGATCAGGACTGTCTTACCTACACCGGCACCGCCAAACAAACCAATCTTACCACCTTTCTGATAAGGACACAGAAGGTCGATTACTTTGATACCTGTCTCAAGGATTTCTGATTCTGTAGACTGTTCACTAAATGTAGGTGCTTTTCTGTGGATCGGGCTGTATTCTTTTACTGCGGGAGCCTCTTTTTCATCAATAGGATTTCCCAGCACATTGAACATGCGGCCCAGTGTTTCCTCACCTACCGGCACCCGGATCGGTGCCCCTTCTGATACCGCTTCCATGCCGCGAACCAAACCATCTGTCGGTCCCATGGCGATACAGCGGACTGTATTATCTCCCAGATGCTGTGCTACTTCCAGAACCAGGGTATCACCGTCTGTTCTGTGGATCTCAACGGCATCGTTGATCTCCGGCAGCTGTCCATTTTCAAACTGAATATCCAGAACGGCGCCTACAATCTGGGTAATTGTGCCGAGACTTTTACTTTTGTTCTCTGCCATTATCTACCTGCCTTTCTAGCTGATAGCCGATGCACCAGCTACGATTTCTGTCAATTCCTGGGTAATCGCTGCCTGTCTTGCACGGTTATACTGTAATCCCAGGGTTTCTATCATTTCCTCTGCATTACTGGTAGCGGAATCCATAGCCTGCATACGGGCACCATTTTCACTGGCAACCGCCTCAGCCATAGCTCCAAAGATCAGACTGTTCATATACAGCGGAATAATATATCCGAGAGTTTCTTCCTCTCCCGGTTCATAATTCATCAGCACTTTCGCATTCTTTGTTTCTTCCTCTTCCGGTTTTGCCTGCTCTGGATCCACCGGCAAAATCTTCATAAGAGTAGGAATCTGTGTCACACTGTTTTTGAATACGGTGTATGCCAGATATACCTCGTCAATGTCACCTTGTTCCAACGCTGTCATCACTGTCTTGCCAAGAGAAACAGCATCACAAAACATAGGTTTGTTAATCACTTCGGAATAATCCCCTTCACAGTGGTATCCCAGCCGTTTCATGGCATCCAGTCCCTTGGTTCCTACCGGGTAGATGACTGTGTGCTCCTTGTCAAAATCTCCTCTGGTAACCAATTTTACAATGTTGGAATTATAGCCCCCTGCCAGCCCCCGGTTGGAAGTGATCAAAATGACTCCCTTCTTTATCGGTCCGTCTTTTTCCACTTTCCGAAGCAGCGGGTGGCTGCACTGGTCACCTACACTGGCTAACATATGGGAAACCGTCTCGTACATCTTCTGAAAATACGGTTTGGTCTCCTCTGCATGATCTTTAGCCTTCTGAAATTTTACGGTAGAAACCAGTTTCATTGCCTTGGTAATCTGTGAGGTGCTGGTTATACTCTCTTTTCGGCGTTTAATGTCTCTCATAGAAGCCATAACATCACACCTCTCTATTTATTGTTTTCTTTCAAAAAAGACTCTTTAAATTCTTCAATTGCCTTCTTCAACTGTTCCTCAGTTTCCTCTTTGATCTCCTTGTCATCGCGGATGGCAGCCGGAATCTCCGGATGTTTACTATCCAGATAGTCAAACAGTCCTTTTTCAAAAGCCAATACATCTTCTACTGCAATGTCAAGCAGATACTGCTTGGTTGCCGCGTAGATGATAATTACCTGATACCATACCGGTAACGGTGCATACTGTCCCTGTTTCAGGATTTCGCGGATTCGTTCACCCTGATCCAGCTGGCGTTTTGTCTCTGCATCCAGATCGGATCCAAACTGGGAAAATGCTGCCAGTTCGCGATACTGTGCCAGTTCGATACGGATGGATCCGGCAATTTTTTTCATTGCCTTGATCTGAGCTGAACCACCTACACGGGACACACTCAGACCCGGATTGACTGCCGGACGGAAACCGGAGTTAAACATCTCTGTCTCCAGGTAGATCTGTCCATCTGTAATAGAGATTACGTTGGTTGGAATATATGCGGATACATCCCCTGCCTGAGTCTCAATAATCGGCAGAGCTGTCAGTGAACCGCCGCCCAACTTATCTGACAATCTGGCTGCACGCTCCAAAAGACGGGAATGAAGATAAAAAACATCTCCCGGATAAGCCTCTCGTCCTGGCGGCCTGCGCAACAGCAAGGACAGGGTACGGTAAGCAGCTGCATGCTTGCTCAGATCATCGTACACGATCAGAACATCTTTGCCCTGCTCCATCCATTCCTCACCGATGGCACATCCACTATATGGTGCAATATACTGCAGCGGAGCCAGCTCACTGGCAGTAGCTGCCACTACAGTTGTATAGTCCATTGCGCCGGCTTCTTCCAGCGTTTTTACCAGGTTGGCCACAGTAGACGCCTTCTGTCCGATGGCCACATAAATGCACAGCACATCCTGGTCTTTCTGATTAATAATGGTATCAATGGCGATGGCTGTTTTACCAGTCTGCCGGTCACCGATAATAAGTTCTCGCTGGCCTCTTCCAATGGGTACCATGGAATCGATCGCTTTGATTCCTGTCTGTAATGGCGTATCTACGGATTTACGGGAAATAACACCGGAAGCAACACGCTCGATGGGGCGGAGTGTCTCTGTCTTGATCGGACCCTTGCCGTCAATCGGCTGTCCCAATGCGTTGACAACTCTTCCCAGCATAGCATCTCCTGCCGGAACCGTTGCTACACGGCCTGTGGTCTTAACCACATCCCCTTCGTTAATATTGGCACTGTCACCCAGAAGAACCGCACCAACATTGTCCTCCTCCAGGTTCATTACCATTCCATATACTTCATGAGGGAACTCTAACAGTTCTCCCTGCATTGCTTTCTCTAAACCATGAATACGCGCAATACCATCAGCAACCTGAATTACGGTACCAACATGATCTACTTCAAATTCGGTACTGTATTTTTTTATTTCCTCTTTGATCACAGAACTGATCTCTTCAGGTCTTAAATTCATGTAAATGCACACCTTCTTTCTAACTAGACAATTTTATCTGATTGATCTTTCTTGCCATATGTTCCATTTTACTGCGAATACTGTTGTCTAAGATCTCATCCCCGATCCGAATAACCATACCCCCAAGCAGAGACGCATCCGTCTCCACATGCATTTCCAGTGTTTCATAGGAAGACACTTCCAAAATCCTTTCGCGGATCTTATCCTGCTGGGCTTTCGTCAGTTCCATTGGTACGGTGACATACACCACACCGATCTTTTTATATTCTTTGGCACTGCGGTCAAAATATTCCAGTACGGCATCCAGTTCTTTTAAACGTTTTTTATCCGCTAAAACATGGAAAAATCCCATTACTTCGTCTGATACTTTTCCCTTGAAAGCATCATCCAACAGTTTTATCTGATCCTGTTTTGTGATCTCCGGATGACAGATGGTCTTAACAAAAGTCGGATTCTCCGAAAGAATCTGCCGGGTCATACACACCTCTTCCCAGATGGTGTCTAGTTTATCATTCTCTAATGCCAATGAAAACAAGGCATCTCCATACACTTTTGAAATTACTTTTGCCATGTTTCATCACCCATTTCTTCCAATGTCTCGTCGATCAACTGCGCCTGCATCTCTTCTGTCATAGACTGGGATACAAACTTACCAGCCATAGCAGAAGCAATCTGTACCATCTCCTGCTTCATATCGTCGCGGGCCTTGTCTTTCTCCAGCGAGATTTCCTTTTCCGCCCGTGTCAGGATCCGGTGAGCCTGCTCATTGGCCGCCTCTACGATCTCGGTCTCTCTGGCTTTTGCCTTTTTCCGGGCTGCTGCCATCATTTCAGCCGATTCTTCCTCCACTTTGGACAAAGCTTCTGTATACTGTTCTTTCTGCTTCATGGCATCTGCCTTTGTCTCAGCCGCTTCATCTAACTGGCTTTGAATAAACGCTTTTCTTTTCTCCAGCATTTTGCGGGCCGGATCAAACAAAAGATAGGACAGCAGCACAAACAGGAAAAACATGGCTACCAAAGTCACGCCTGTGTCAAACAGAAGCTGTGGGTCCAGGTTAAAAATTCTATCCAAATCAACAATCCTCCTTTCTCATTTATCTGGAATGGACTGTCGATTATACTACGAACAGCAGGATCATGGCTACGACCAGACCATACAAAGCGGATGTCTCGGCTACGGCCTGTCCTAAAAGCATAGTTGACATGATGTTTCCTCTTGCGCCCGGGTTACGGCCTACTGCACTGGCACCATAACCGGCAGCAATACCCTGTCCAATACCGGTTCCAAGTCCGGTAATAACAGCAAGTCCTGCTCCAATATACTTACCTGCTAAAGCAATCTGTGTAAAATCCATATTCATTTCCTCTCTTTCTGTGCTCTTTTGGCACTGTTTCAATTTGTGATTCTTCTATTCCTCTTGAATATCTGCAGCATTAGCAATAAATACCATGGTCAACATGGCAAATACATATGACTGCAACACTCCGGCAAATACATCCAGATAAGCATGTAGTGCTGCCGGCCAGATCAATGTGGCAATATGCGGAAGCAATCCGTAGATCAGTGCCATCATCATCGTTCCTGCCAGAATATTGGCGAAAAGACGCAGTGACAAAGAAATCGGCGTTGCAAATTCACTGATTACATTGATTGGAAAAAATAAAAAGATTGGTTCAAATAAACCTTTGAGCCTTCCCCACTTCTGCCATTTGATTCCCTCATACTGAATGATGAAGAATGTAATCAAACCTAATGGCAGCGTCACTCCATAATCTGCGGTCGGAGGTCTGAGACCAAACAGCCCCGCCAGGTTACAACTAAGTATCACCATAAAAATAACCCCAATGTAATTCTGGAACTTTGGCGCCAGGGTTTTGCCCATGTTGTCGTGAACAAGGTTGTCCAGCATCTCTACCAGCATTTCCATTACATTTAGTATCCCCTTCGGGGGCTTGGTAGGATCTGCTTTTGCAATCTTCCGATTCATAACGATCGCAAATATAACCAGGATCGCAAATACGATTGCCAGACAAACATGTGTAGTAGTAAGATATACGCTTTTTCCACCGACTTCAAAAAGCTTTTGATACCCATACACATAAAAGTCTATCTTGTTTTCCACGCCATCACTCTCCTTTCTCTATTTTATCATTGCAGAGTCTCCTGTCTCATTTCTTAGTCGGAACCGTTCCATGACCGGAACAAGAAATGGGGCGAATTTTCTTCCGAATAACCCAGCCAAAACAGTATATGGCATAATCCACTCTGCTATATAAAAACTGCCTAACAAAACGACAATTTCTATCAATGCTCTTAAAAATCCATTCCATCTGGAATGATTCACCGCGCTTTTGCGGTTTAGATCCATCTCATGATCCAGACAGTGATATAGATGGACCATCATCAAAGTAGCAACCAGACTGCCTGTTACTTCTCCCAGTACATAGGGAATTTTTGATGGAACGAAAAAAACACCGGCCAAGATCACAACAACCGCCAGAAACCAGATACCGATGATCACCTCAATCAGACTTCTTTTTGCTTCCTTCATCCTCACTCTCCTTTGTTTCATCCTGTGACGATCCGGGTTTATACACCCCGGTCAGCACTAACATACTCCGCAGAGCCGCCAGGATTCCTATAACCATCATGATGATAATGATAAAACGGGTTCCAAGAAGCTTGTCCAAATAGTATCCGATTCCCAGACTAACTGCCAGGCAGGTCATCATGCTGATGCCAATTTGGCCAAACATGGCCAGCGCCTTTGCAATCTCCCGATGTTCCTTTTTCTTATCTCTTTTTCTCATAATTCTCTTGCTTTCCGGACGCAGGCTTTCTGACCTTCGATCACCGCACTGCGCAGTCCTTTCTCTTCCAGCACGCGCACCGCCTCAATGGTGGTTCCCCCCGGAGAACAAACCATATCCTTTAATTCTCCCGGATGCCTGCCGGTGTCTAACACCATTTTAGCACTTCCCAGCACACTCTGGGCTGCCAGTTTGTAAGCTTTATCTCTTGGCATGCCATCTGCCACTGCCGCATCTGCCATGGCCTCAATAAACATAAATACATACGCCGGTGAACTGCCACTGACACCGATCACTGTATCGATCATGTTCTCGCTGACTACTTCCACGATGCCAAAACTCTCAAACAGATTAATGGCCATCTGCTTTTCTTCATCCTGCATCAGCTCGTTAAAACACATACCGGTAGCACCTTCCAGTACCAGTGCCGGTGTATTGGGCATCGTCCGCACCAGCTTGATCTCTTTGCCGAAGAATCCTTCGATATCAGCAATACTTTGTCCGGCTGCAATGGAAATAACCACTGTGTTCATGTTGACAAATTCTGCGATCTCCCGGATCACCGATTCAAACTGGAATGGTTTTACAGCCAGCACCAGCACATCTGCTTTTTCAGCCACCTTCCGGTTATCCGTCGTAGTCTCAACACCCAGCTGCCTGTGGATCTGTGCCAGGGCCTCTTCGTTCCTTCTGGAAACAATGATCTGATCCTTCTGATACAATCCTTTTTGCAGAATCCCTTTCAGCATGGCCTGCGCCATATTTCCACAACCTATAAAACCTAGCATTACCATCATCCTTTCTGATTATTCTTCGATCATGTCTACTCTCCGCTTGTGTCTGTCAATTCCGGAAAACTGTGTTTCCAGAAATGTGTCTATAATTTTGATGGCCAGACCGGTTCCTACCACTCTGGCTCCCAGTGCCAGCACATTGGCATCATTGTGAAGCCTGGTGGCTTCCGCGCTGAAACAGTCGCTACATACCGCTGCCCGCACACCTTTGATCTTATTGGCCGCAATGGAGATACCGATTCCGGTTCCGCAGATCAAAATACCTCTGTCACATTCGCCATCTGCCACAGCTCGTCCCACTTTTTTCCCATACACCGGATAATCTACCGGTTCCGGGTCGTAACTGCCGTAGTCTTTGTAAGAAAGACCTCTTTCTTCCAAATGTTTTTTTATTTCCTGTTTTAATTCATAACCAGCCTGGTCGCTTCCCAATGCAATCATAGTTTCCTCCTATCCGAATAACTACTGCCATTCTAATTTTTTCTTAACCTTATACAATAAATCTTTCAGTTCTGCGTAACACTCTTCGTAGGCATCTTCGTCTCCCCCATAAGGATCCAGCACATCACCTTCCTCCCCTACAAATTCTTTCAGTGTGTACACATTTTCTTCTAGTTCATAATCCTCCACGATCTTTACCTTCTCCGGGAAATTCATGGTCAGGATCAATGTATGCTCATCCACTTCTTCTTCGGAAAACTCCCGGGAAAGTTTTTCTTCACAGGGAATTCCGTGAACCGTAAGCAGATCTGTCACTTTTTTGTTCTGAGGCTCTTCAAACAAAACAACCAGCCCTCTGGAAAGGATCTCTTTGGATTTGTCCATGAGAATACTTTTCATGATCCATTCCGCCATAGGACTCAATATGGTATTTTCTTTGCTCAAAAACAAGATTCTTTGAAAATCCATGGTAAACCACCTGCCTTTGTATTTCCTACAAATATTCTATATGCTGCCCCGCTGCCTTCAATAAACGGTTCATAACCGCCTCACTCTTATCTTCTCCTGCAAAACTCTCTGACAAAATAACCTCTACACCCAATCTGTCAAACTCTCTCAGTGCCCCATACAATCCATGGGCAATCGTTCCATCTTTTCTGGATCCTGCCACAACTACCTGTCCGTAGGTATAGGCATCTTTCGTTTCCTCTGTGGCAAGGATCCCCACTTTATCCTCCGGATATCCAGCCGCTTCCCGGCAGATCTTTTTTATTACTTTTTCTCTGTCCCCCTGGTACACTGCCATAGATGCTTTCGGTGCATAATGACGATACTTCATACCGGGTGCTTTAGGATGCTTCGATGGGTCCTTTCCTGACAGTCCCGGATCCATGCGGACCTCTCCTACCACCTGCTCTGCCATGGCTTTGGTAATATATCCCGGCCGCAGGATCACCGGTACATCCTCCGTAAGATCGATGATCGTAGACTCGATTCCAATCCCTACCTGGCCTCCGTCTATGATCACATCTATCTTGCCATCCAGGTCTTCTTTTACATGCTCTGCCCTGGTAGGACTCGGCCTGCCGGATGTGTTGGCGCTGGGTGCCGCTACCGGAACACCGGCCTGACGGATCAGTTCTCTGGCGCCCGCATGAGATGGCATCCGTACCGCTACCGTCTCAAGCCCTCCTGTGGTCTCAAGAGGAACCTCCGGTGCCTTTTGAAAGATCAAAGTCATTGGTCCCGGCCAGAAAGCCTCCATCAAAGCTTCTGCTTCCGGCGTGATTCCCCGGACAATAGGCTCCAATTCCTGTCTGCTGCTAATATGGAGGATCAGCGGATTGTCACTGGGACGTCCTTTGGCCTCATAAATCTTCACGGAAGCTTCTTTCATCAGACCATTGCCTCCCAGACCGTATACGGTCTCCGTAGGGAAAGCAACCAGGCCGCCTTCACGCAGCACTCCTGCCGCATATTCCAGTTCATCTTTCTTATAACCGAGGGCTTCGTCCCAGGATATATATCTCGTCTTCATTTACCAATTCCTTCTATTCTCAAGTTGTAGAATCATAATAAATTATCTTACCATAATTTTACCACTTATACAAGAAATTTTCCACTCCCTCTGCCACACATCGAACGATTGTATCCTGATATTTTTCTTCACTAAGTTTCTTTTCCTCCTGCGGATTTGACAAAAAACCACACTCCACAATAACAATAGGCTGTTTGGACTCTTTCAGCATAAAATAAGACATATCGGATTTTGCCACTCGTTTATTCCCCGGATCCAGACCTGACCGCAGTAGATCCTGAATCGTCTCTGCCAGTTTTTTTCCTTCTTCCGATTCCTTGTAATAAAACACCTGGGCTCCCTGGATATCTTCCCTTGGATAACTGTTCTGGTGAATCGATATAACAAGAGCCGGATCCCATTCCTTGATTTTTTCTGCTCTGGCAGTCAGATCCTGCATCTTTTTGCTGCGGATCCCCTCTTTTGTCAGCATATCGTCCCCTTCTCTGGTCATATATACGGTATAACCGCTTTTCTGCATATACCGGGCAAGTTTTTTTGCGATGGCAAGATTCACATCTTTTTCCAGACTTCCGCCCACCCCCACTTTCCCCGGATCGTCCCCTCCGTGTCCCGGATCGATAACGATCACCTCTTTTGAACCGGCTTTGGTGAGATTCACCGTTTCCCGGTGATGGCCATACAGATTCAGGCACCACACAACACCGCCAAGCACTGCCACTGCCAGAAACATAACCCACCATCTGCCCCGGATCTTTTTTATTTTATCAGCCATTTTTCAATACCTCCTGTGGTCTATGTATATGTGACATTTCCTCAGTTCATGCGGCTTCTTTTAGCTCTGTCTTGACACAATCCGGGCAAATCATTACAATAAATGTAAAATTTTTTCCAGAAATGAGGGAGATTCATGGATAATCGCAATTTTACACTTCTGACTGATTTTTATGAACTGACAATGATGCAGGGATATTTTGAAAATCACGCCAATGAGACTGTGGTATTTGATCTGTTTTACCGCCAGAATCCGGACAACGGCGGCTACGCTGTCTGTGCCGGCCTGGATCAGGTCATTGATTACATCAAAAGTCTGCATTTTGATTATGATGATATTGACTATCTCCGGGGACTTGGCTGTTTTTCCGAAGACTTTTTGAATTATCTGGCAAGTTTTCATTTTACC
>ERZ826016.1910-NODE-1910-length-17797-cov-15.670048_pt1 | contig 17797 bp, 16 predicted proteins | sample MGYA00519872_ERZ826016 | MGnify/ENA primary metagenome ERZ826016 (study PRJEB31778, sample SAMEA3449218) | human gut metagenome | biome: human gut; feature: human-associated habitat; material: faeces | place: United Kingdom | collected 2010/2012 ... | reverse complement strand
TCTTCATTTCTTTCCTCCCTTTTTGAAGAATTTCCTTGCAAAATATGTGGAAATCTGTTATCATGATTTTAACATTTTATTCATAATTTTGGGGTTTATTTGGGCGGGAGCGGGAATCGGTTTCCGCTTCTGTTCTGCCTATGGCGCCCCATGGAAATGAGGTCCCCTGTGTCTGAACTGCGCGATACCCTCCTCGCCCGCCTCTCGGAGGCATACACAGCCTATTTTGACGTAGAGCCCGTCCAAGACGGTTCCCCCCTGAAAGCACTGTGCGCCTATCACTCCCGCGGCTCTCAGTACGTACTGATCAAAAAGGCGGAGCTGTGGGCGGCGGAGACCCACGAATACCTCTACCTATACTCCCTCCCCCGGCTGGACTTCACCAGCCTGGTGGAGCTTCAGGCCCGCACGCTGGAGGACGGGATGCCACGCATCCGCCCCCATTCCCAGCATATGTGCACCTATCTGTCGGCCGTGGTCCTGTGTGATCAGGCCGACCCGGACGCTCTGGCCCAGCTTCAAAAGCTGAAGAAGCACCGGGACTTTAAGCTATCGCTCCATGGATGGATGGAGTTTCGTATAGCAGCGGTGGACCTGTCCACCGGCGACATCGCCACGAACCGCAGCGGCAAAGATCTGGGGAAGAGCCTGAGTGGTCTTGTGGCCCGCGAGATCCAGAAATTTAAGTTAAGGAGAGGAGAAACTTAAATGAATGCAGTGTTAGTTCTTTCCATTGGCATTGTCATTCTGATCGTAGGTTACATCTTCTACGGCGGATGGCTTTGCAAGCAGTGGGGCGTTGGTGAGAGCAAAACTGAGACACCGGCTCATACAATGGAAGACGGTGTGGACTATGTTCCGGCAAAAGCACCGGTTCTGATGGGACATCATTTTTCATCAATCGCAGGTGCAGGCCCTATCACAGGACCGATCGGCGCAGCAATCTTTGGTTGGCTGCCTGTAACTCTTTGGATTCTCATCGGAGGTATCTTCTTCGGTGGTGTGCATGACTTTGGCGCACTTTTTGCATCTGTCCGCAATAAAGGCCAGTCAATTGGAGAGATCATCTCCACTAACATGAGCAAGCGTGCAAAACAGCTGTTCATTATTTTCTCATACCTGACACTGATCCTTGTTGTAGCTGCTTTTGCTTCAATCGTAGCATCAACATTCGGTGCTGTATATGATGAAAGTGGTGCACTTGATCTGGCGAAATCCGCTACACCTGCATCAGTTGCTATGATCTCTGTATTATTCATCCTGATCGCTGTCGTATTCGGTTTCTTTGTATACCGTAAAAACGTGCCAATGGGCGTTGCTTCTATCGTTGGTGTACTTGCAATCGTTCTGATCATGGCAGTTGGTATGAATTTCCATCCGATCTATCTGTCAACAAAGACATGGATGTGGATCGTAGGTCTTTACATTGCAATCGCATCTGTAACACCTGTATGGATCCTTCTGCAGCCACGTGACTACTTAAGCTCATTCCTGCTTTATGCAATGCTTGCAGTTGCGGTATTCGCTGTTGTTGTGGCACATCCTACATTTGATGCAAGTTTCCCGGCAGTAACAGGTTTCGCAGTAGACAACGGAAACGGTGTCCAGTATCTGTTCCCTGTACTGTTCACAACAGTTGCATGTGGTGCTATCTCCGGTTTCCATTCACTGGTTTCCTCAGGTACAACATCTAAACAGCTTGATAAAGAAAAAGATGCAAAGCCGATCGCTTACGGCGGAATGCTCCTTGAGTGTGTACTTGCTGTATTAACTCTTTGTGCAATCGGTTATGCTTACAAGTGGAATCAGGCAAATCCTGACAGCGCACTTGTTGGTGCAACAGCTATCTTCGGTGGTGGTATCGCTCACATGGTTGACGATGTTATCCCGGGCAGCTACACAGTACTGAACTCTCTGCTCGTACTTACATATTCAGCATTCTGTCTGACATCTCTGGATACAGCAACACGTCTTGCACGTTTCATGTTCCAGGAATTCTGGCTTGAGCCTGGTCAGACACCAAAGGATATTAAGGAAGGCTGGAAGAAGGTTATGGTTAACCCATACTTCGCAACAATCTTAACAGTTGTACTTGGTATCTTACTTGGTATGACAGGATATGCTAAGATCTGGGGTCTGTTTGGTGCAGCGAACCAGTTACTTGCAGGTATCGGTCTGTTAGCAGTTGCTACATGGCTTGGTAATGCAGGAAAGAACAACAAGATGTTCTTAATCCCTATGGCATTCATGATCGTTGTTACGATCTGCTCACTTGCTCTGACAGTAAAGAACCAGATTGGTATCATTGCTGCAGGCAGCGCTGACTGGGGCCCATATGCACAGGTTATCCTTGGTGCATTATTGATCATTCTGGCAATCATCCTTGTAATCGAGGGTGTCCAGACACTGAAGAACCAGAAAGCAAAAAAAGCTGACGCATAATATGTGATCTGATAAGGGTTGTTATTTTAAAATGAAATGAGGCATCCGTCCGGATGCCTCATTTTTCTTTTATCAAACGAATGATACCTATAATTAAATTTATGTATGGTTTTCTGCCGCAGCCGCGAAAACTAAAACAGACTGCCGGCAATATGTACCAGATAAGCCGCAAGCCAGGCGATCACACACTGACCGGCAACGACCACTGCAGCCCACTTACCGCCAAGCTCACGTTTGATCGATGCAACCGCTGCAACACAAGGTGTGTAAAGCAGGCAGAAAGCAAGAAGGGCTGCTGCTGAAAGTGGTGTCAGAACTGCCTGCAGGGAGGCGGTTGAGCCAAATAATATGGACAGCGTGGCAACAACACTTTCCTTTGCCATGAAGCCTGTGATCAGGGCTGTGGAAATACGCCAGTCACCGAATCCAAGCGGTGTAAAGACCGGTGCGATCAATCCTGCTACGGCGGCGAGAATACTGTTCTGGGAATCTGTCACAAGATTCAGGTGCAGATCAAAGGTCTGTAAAAACCAGATGACGATCGTAGCAAGGAAAATAACGGTAAAGGCTCTTTGCAGAAAGTCTTTTGCTTTTTCCCACAAAAGCTGACTGACATTTTTAGCACCTGGAAGCCTGTAGTTTGGCAGTTCCATAACAAACGGAACGGCTTCTCCGTGAAACAGAGTAGAACGCAGAAGAAGTGCCATCAAAATACCGATGGCAATACCGCCAAAGTAAAGTGCGATCATAACAAGTGCACCATGTCCCGGGAAAAAAGCTGCAGCAAAAAAACTGTAGATCGGCAGCTTGGCGGAGCAGCTCATAAACGGTGTCAGAAGGATCGTCATTTTACGGTCCCGTTCGGACGGCAGGGTACGGCTTGCCATAACACCCGGAACCGTACAGCCGAAGCCGACCAGCATAGGAACAATGCTGCGGCCGGAAAGTCCAATCTTACGGAGCAGTTTATCCATAACAAAAGCAACTCTTGCCATGTAACCGCTGTCTTCCAGAAGAGACAGGAAGAAAAAGAGTGTGACGATGATCGGTAAAAAGCTGAGCACACTCCCGACTCCGTTGAAAATGCCGTCAATGAGCAGTGAGTGGAGCACAGGGTTGATATGTGCTGCTGTAAGGAGCTGATCCGTCAGATGTGTCAGCGAATCAATTCCAAGCTGCAAAAGATTGGAAAGCGCCGAACCGATCACATTAAAGGTCAGGAAAAATACAAGTCCCATAATGGCGATAAAACACGGAATGGCGGTAAACCGTCCTGTCAGCACTTTATCCATTTTCACACTGCGCATATGTTCACGGCTCTCATGTGGTTTGACGACCGTTTCTTTACAGATCTTTTCAATAAAAGTAAAACGCATATCCGCAATGGCAGCAGCACGGTCAAGGCCGCGCTCCGTTTCCATCTGGACAATGATATGTTCCAGTGTTTCCTTCTCATTTTCATCCAGCTGTAGCTGTTCCAGTATCAGATGATCACCTTCCGCCAGCTTTGCTGCAGCGAAACGGACCGGAATGCCTGCAGATTCCGCATGATCTTCGATCAGGTGCATAATACCGTGCAGACAACGGTGTACAGCACCGCCGTGATCTTTTGCATCACAGAAATCCTGTCTGCCCGGACGTTCCTGATATTTTGTGACATGCATGGCATGTGCGACCAGCTCGCTGATGCCTTCATTTTTGGCGGCGGAGATGGGAATGACGGGAATACCAAGCATTTCTTCCATCTGGTTGACTAAAATAGAGCCACCGTTGACACGCACCTCGTCCATCATATTCAGTGCAAGTACCATGGGAATATCAAGCTCCATAAGCTGCATGGTCAGATACAGATTCCGTTCAATATTGGTAGCATCTACAATATTAATGATGCCTTTCGGTTTTTCATTTAAAACAAAGTTACGTGTTACGATCTCTTCATTGGAATAAGGAGACATGGAATAAATACCGGGCAGATCCGTTACAAGCGTATTTTTCTGTCCGCGGATCGCACCGTCTTTCCGGTCTACCGTAACGCCCGGGAAATTACCGACATGCTGGTTGGAGCCGGTCAGCTGGTTAAATAAAGTTGTTTTACCGCAGTTCTGATTCCCTGCAAGCGCAAAGGTCAGAACGGTGCCTTCCGGCAAAGGGTTTTCTTCCTCTTTATTGTGGTACCGGCCGCCTTCTCCGAGGCCGGGATGATCGATAAGCTTTGATGTCTGCTTTGGCGGAAGCGGTTTCTTTTCATATATATTTTCAATTGTGATCTTTTCGGCATCTGCCAGTCTGAGTGTGAGCTCGTAGCTGTGGATACGCACCTCAACCGGATCGCCCATAGGGGCATATTTCACCATGGTGATTTCTGCTTTTGGAATGATACCCATATCCAGAAAATGCTGGCGCAGGGCACCTTCACCGCCAACGCTAACAATGGTTGCGGTTTTTCCGATCGGAAGTTCTTTTAATGTCATGTTGGTCTCCATTCCGCCGTCTTTCGGTTGACGGCACAAATAGTAATGAAAGTTCTATTTTTGCACTATCCTCTGTAAACCGATAGTGCGTTTTATTGATAAAAAATCTCAGTAGTAGTATAGACATAAATCAAAGAAGCGGTCAATGCCTCGATTTGATTTTTTGGAAAAAGAAACTGAACAAAACGGCAAAGTATGTTATAATTCCGTAGGATAAAATTTTAGAAAGTATGCAGGAGCATGACATGCAGACAGAAAACGGACAGAAGAAAAACAAATACGAAATAGATATGACTAACGGAACATTGATGGATAAGCTGATCTCATTTTCGCTTCCGCTGATGTTGTCAGGCATTTTACAGTTGATGTTTAATGCGGTAGACATTATTGTGGTTGGCAGATTTACAGGGAGCAGTGCACTGGCAGCGGTCGGTTCGACCACTGCACTCATTAATGTATTTACCAATCTCTTTATCGGGATATCATTAGGTGCCAATGTGCTGGCTGCCAGATTTTATGCAGCGGGCAGAGAAAAAGAAATGTCAGAGACAGTGCACACAGCCATCGCTCTTGCGCTTGTCAGTGGGCTTATCATGGCAGTGGTGGGTGTTGTATTTGCAAAAGGAGCACTTATCTTAATGGATACCCCTGCAGATGTTATCGGACAGTCTGCTTTGTATATGCGCATTTATTTTGTAGGAATGCCATTTTTTATGCTGTATAACTACGGTGCAGCTATTTTGCGTGCGGTGGGAGATACAAAGCGGCCGCTTATTTTTCTGATCGTATCCGGTGTGATCAATGCATTGCTGAATCTGTTCCTTGTTATCGTGTATGATATGGGGGTTGCAGGTGTTGCCATTGCAACTGTGATCTCCCAGATGATCTCCTGTATTCTGGTATTGCGCTGCCTGTATCAGACACAGGGAAGCTATCAGCTTCGGTTTTCAAAGCTGGCAATCAAAGGGGAGTATGTCGGACAGATCTTTCAGGTAGGTATTCCTGCAGGTATCCAGAGTACGGTCATCAATTTTTCAAATGTGCTGCTGCAGTCGTCTGTTAACTCCTTCGGCTCTATAGCTATGGCGGGGTATACCGCCGCTAACAATATTTTTGGCTTTTTGTATGTCTCAGTCAATTCCATCACGCAGGCGTGTATGAGTTTTACCAGCCAGAATTATGGTGCAGGCAGGAAAAAACGTATGGATCGGGTTTTGCTGGAATGTATGCTGCTATCGGTTGTATCTGCGCTCATCTTAGGTAGCAGTGCCTACCTGTTCGGACCTGAAATTTTGCAGATCTATACAACAGATCCGGCGGTCATAGCCTGTGGTATGGAAATCATGTTATATACAACTGTGACTTATTTTCTGTGTGGTCTGATGGATCTGTTCCCGGGAGCACTTCGCGGTATGGGACATTCGGCAGTTCCGATGATCCTTTCCGTGATCGGAACGGTTGGTACGAGAATTGTCTGGATCTATGGGATCTTTCCGCAGCACAGATCATTAAAGATCCTGTTTATTTCTTATCCGGCCTCATGGATCATTACGATTGTCATGCAGGTGGTCTGTTACTATTTTGTAAGACGCAGTGTTTATGCAAAAATGCCGGATGAGATGCAAAGCATCTAAAAGACCGGAAGGAATGTTGGATGGCGGTAAAAGGGAGCTTACCGGGTAGAATGAAAGAATAAAGCACAACAAGAGGATAGAAAAAATGGAAGGTATATTATATGGGATCGGGGTCGGACCGGGAGATCCGGATTGCCTTACCCTTGGTGCAGTCAGAAAAATAGAAGGTCGGGCATTGCCCGGCCTTTTATAGATTAGTTACAAAATATCGCGAAATGTAAATTGTTTTGTGTATGGGGCGTGCTATATACTATTATGAGCAGGATAAACGAAGCGGAAATACCATGCAGATGAACCATACGAGTAAGTTACAACAAAACAGGATGAGGAAAACTATGATTGCAGTGATCAGAGGAACCGGTTCTTATATTCCGCCGCGGGTGGTGGAAAATGAGGAACTAAAAAATTACATAGAAACAAATGATACATGGATCCGGGAACGGACAGGGATAGAAAGGCGTCATGTTGTGACGGATGATACGGTCGCTTCTATGGCTGTAGAAGCCGGAAAAGCAGCATTGGAAAATGCCGGAATACAGGCAGAATCGCTGGAACTGATCATCGTATCCACAACAAGTCCCACGCAGATGATCCCATGCAATGCCTGTCTGGTGCAAAAGGAGCTTGGTGCGGTAAAGGCGGCGTGCTTTGACCTGAATGCTGCCTGCAGTGGATTTATCACAGCTTACCAGACAGCCTGCGCCTATATAGAAAGCGGATTCTATCAGAAGATCCTTGTAATCGGCAGTGAAGCACTTTCCTGTATTACAGACTGGTCGGACCGCAGTACCTGTATTTTATTCGGAGACGGAGCAGGTGCGGTGGTGCTGACGGCGGAAGCAGGCGAAAAACAGGTATCTGTCTGTGGTGCAGATGGCAGGATGGGAGATGCATTGACACTATACAGCGGGTATTCTTCAAATCCGTTTGGCACGCAGGAGCCGATGCAGAGAGCAGCAGCGGATGACAGCGGAAAAAATGCATGTGTCAGAATGGACGGACAGGCGATTTTCCGGTTTGCCGTCCGTAAGGTGCCACAGCTCATAGAGGAGCTGCTACAGAAAAACAGCTTACAGAAGGAAGATATCAAATATTATATTCTGCATCAGGCAAATGAGCGCATTGTGGAAGCTGTTGCAAAAAGAACAGGACAGCCGATCGAAAAATTCCCGATGAATGTACAGGAGTATGGAAATACTTCTTCTGCTTCTGTTCCGATTTTATTGGACGAGCTTTGTCGGGATGGCAGAGTAAAAGCCGGAGACAGACTGGTGATCGCCGGATTCGGAGGCGGGCTGACCTGGGCAGCCAGTGTTGTGACATGGCGGTAGGAAGATGGAAAAGGAGAATAAAATGCATACAGAAATAAATAACTTATTGGAAATAGAATATCCGATCATACAGGGCGGTATGGCATGGGTAGCAGAGCATCATCTGGCAGCAGCTGTATCAGAAGCCGGCGGATTTGGGCTGATCGGTGCAGCAAATGCACCGGCTGACTGGGTCAGAGAGCAGATCCGGAAAACAAAGGAATTAACGGATCGCCCGTTTGGCGTAAATGTCATGTTAATGAGTCCCTATGCGGACGAAGTTGCCCGGGTGATCGCAGAGGAAGGTGTAAAGGCTGTTACAACAGGAGCCGGCAATCCGGAAAAATATATGGAACTGTGGAAAGAACGGAATATCAAAGTGATTCCGGTTGTGGCATCGGTTGCACTGGCAAAACGTATGGAGCGCTGCGGGGCAGACGCAGTTGTGGCAGAGGGATGCGAATCCGGCGGACATATCGGAGAAAGTACAACAATGACATTAGTACCGCAGGTTGTGGATGCGGTTGACATCCCGGTGATCGCCGCCGGAGGGATCGGTGATGGCAGAGGAATTGCAGCAGCATTTATGCTGGGGGCAAAGGGCGTACAGATGGGTACAAGGTTTGTAGTCACAAAAGAATGTCAGGTACATCCGGCTTATAAGGAACGCATCATCCGGGCAAAGGATATTGATACAAGAGTCACAGGAAGAAGTACAGGACACCCGATCCGGGCACTGCGGAATGATATGACAAAAGCCTATTTGCAAAAGGAACAGGAGGGAGCCTCTACAGAAGAGCTGGAGCTTCTGGCATCCGGTGCACTCAGAAGAGCCGTGCAGGAAGGCGATATTCATAACGGCAGTCTGATGTCCGGTCAGATCGCAGGTCTTATCAAAGAAGAAGTTAGCTGTAAACAACTAATTGATACGCTGGTAAGCCAGACAAAAGAAGCATTAAACAGGAGCAGGATGTATGAGTAAAATTGCATTTATCTATCCCGGACAGGGGGCGCAGAAATGTGGCATGGGACGGGATTTTTATGAAAACAGTGAGCAGGCAGAAAGATACTTTGATGATGTCTGTGGGCAGCTTGATTTTGATCTGAAAAAAATCTGTTTTACAGAAAATGAAGAGATCAATCAGACGGAGTTTACACAGCCGGCGATGGTTGCAGTCTGTCTGATGATCACGCAGGAACTGCTTATGCGGGGGATCAGACCGGAAATGACTGCAGGACTCAGTCTTGGAGAATACGCGGCAATCGCTACAGCCGGGGCATTTTCCATGGAGGATGCAGTACTTCTTGTCAGAGAGCGCGGAAAGCTGATGCAGTACACCGTATCGGCGGGAATCGGCGGTATGAGTGCAGTGCTGGGCATGGAAGCAGAAAAGATAGAAGCTGTGCTGCAGGATATTCCGGGAGCTATGATCGCAAATTACAACTGTCCGGGACAGATTGTTATCACAGGTGAGCTTACGGCACTTGAAAAGGCAGGAGCTGCATTGAAAGAAGCCGGTGCAAAGAGGGTATTGCCATTGAAAGTGAGTGGCCCGTTTCATTCTTCCCTGATGGAGCCGGCAGCTTCAAAGTTGAAACAGGAGCTTTTAAAAGTAACAATATCCGATCTGCAGATCCCTTACATTTCCAATGTGACAGCGCAGAAGGTAACGGATAAGCAGGAGATTGCCGGACTGCTTTGTGAGGGAATCCATTCTTCCGTGCACTGGGAGCAGAGTGTGAGATATATGATAAGGCAGGGAGTTGATACTTTTGTAGAGATCGGTCCGGGAAGAACACTGGCCGGTTTCATGAAGAAGATAGATCCGGCAGTAACTGTGAAAAATGTCGCCGTCTGGGAAGATGTGGAGAAAGTGGTAAATGAATTATGTTAACTGGAAAAGTGGCACTGGTAACAGGTGCATCCAGAGGAATCGGGTGTGCAATTGCTAAGAAGCTGGCAAGCATGGGAGCGCTTGTGATCGTGAATTATAATGGCTCAAAGGAAGCAGCGGAGACTGTTGCAGGGGAGATTTGTAAAGAAGGCGGCAGTGCTGTAACCTATGGCTGTGATGTGTCGGATGAAGCGGCCGCGACAGCTATGATCGCAGCAATTACAAAAGACTACGGCGGAATAGACATTCTTGTCAATAATGCAGGGATCACAAGGGATAACCTAATGCTCCGTATGACAGATGCGGAATTTGATGCGGTGCTTGCAACTAACCTGAAAGGTGCATTTCATACAATGCGTGCTGCAGCAAAGACAATGCTGAAAAAGCGCTATGGCAGGATTATCAACATTGCGTCTGTATCGGGAATTACCGGAAATGCAGGACAGGCAAATTATGCTGCTGCGAAGGCAGGGATGATCGGTATGACAAAATCTGCCGCGAGAGAACTCGCCGGCCGTGGAATTACAGTAAATGCAGTTGCACCGGGATTCATTGAAACCGATATGACAAGGAAGCTTCCCGAAGAAATCAGGGAAGGTGCATGTAAGCAGATCCCGCTTGGGCGGTTCGGACAGCCTGAGGATGTGGCAAAGGCAGTGGCATTTCTAGCTGCGGAAGGATCGTATCTGACAGGACAGGTGCTTGCTGTTGACGGTGGCATGGTAATGTAGAATGGAGACAGAGAATGAAAAGAAGAGTTGTTATTACAGGAATGGGGGCAGTTACCCCGACCGGAAACAATGTGGATACATTTTGGAACAGCTGTAAGGAAGGAAAAGTCGGCATTGATCGGATCACAAAGTTTGATACATCGGATTTTAAGGTAAAGCTTGCAGCAGAGGTAAAGGATTTCAGAGCTGCTGACCATATGGATCCGAAGGCGGCAAGACGTATGGAGCCTTTTGCACAGTATGCTGTGGCGGCTTCGGGAGAAGCGATGGAGGATGCAGGGATCAATATGGAAGCGGAAGACCCTTACCGCGTGGGAGTGATCATTGGCTCCGGTATCGGAAGTTTGGAGACAGTGGAGGCTACTTACGATAAAGTGCTGGAACATAAGGTAAACAGGGTAAATCCGCTGACGATTCCTAAGATGATCTCTAACATGGCTGCAGGTAATGTTTCCATTCAGTTCGGACTTAAGGGAAAGTGTGAAAATGTCGTAACAGCCTGTGCAACGGGCACAAATTGTATCGGTGATGCCATGCGCACGATCCAGTACGGAGAAGCGGATATCATGCTGGCCGGTGGAACAGAAAGCTGTATCTGCCCTACGGGGGTTGCAGGTTTTCAGCAGCTGACAGCACTTTCGACGGAAACAGACAGGATGCGGGCTTCCATTCCTTTTGACAAGGACAGAAACGGTTTTGTCATGGGAGAAGGGGCAGGTATTTTGGTACTGGAAGAGCTTTCCCACGCACAAAAGCGCGGCGCACATATTTATGCAGAGCTTGTGGGATATGGAGCAACAGCGGATGCATATCATATTACATCTCCGTGTGAGGATGGAAGCGGCGCGGCAAAGGCAATGGAGATCGCCATGCGGGAAGCAGGCATAGAGCCGGCGCAGATTGACTATATCAATGCACACGGTACAAGTACACATCATAATGATCTGTTTGAAACAAGAGCGATCCGGCTTGCATTTGGTGCACACGCAGAAAATGTGCAGATCAATTCAACAAAATCCATGATCGGACATCTTCTTGGGGCAGCAGGCGGCGTGGAAGCTATTGTCTGTGTGAAGTCTATTCAGGATGGATTTGTGCACCGGACAGCAGGTACAAAAGAAACAGATCCGGAATGTGATCTGCATTATACGATCGGCGGACCTGTGGAGAAAAAGATCACTTATGCAATGAGCGATTCTCTGGGATTTGGCGGGCATAACGCGGTGCTTGTTTTTAAAGCATTTGATGCCTGACGATTATGGAAGGACGGTACAGAGTGATCATAGATCAGAAAAGGTGAAAGGCAAAGCTATGGAATTTGAAAATATGATAAAGCTGATCCAGACAGTGTCGGCATCGGAACTGGACAGCTTCTGTTATGAAGAAAACGGTATCAGGATAAAATGCGGAAAAAAATCGGGAAAAACGGTTATGGTACATGACTCCGCAGAAAACAGTGCGTATTGTGGTGGCATGAATGCAGGCGGAGATGTCCAGAGTAAAGATTGTACAGACATCGCCTCACCACTGGTAGGCGTGTTTTATGAAGCACCGGCTGAAGGAGAAGACCCATTTGTGCAGGTCGGAGATCGCGTAAAAAAAGGACAGGTGCTTGGTATTATTGAAGCAATGAAGCTGATGAATGAAATTGAAAGTGATGCTGATGGCATCGTCCGGGAAATCAGGGTACACAATACGGACACAGTGGAATACGGACAGATATTATTTGTGATCGAAAAAGAAACGATAGGAGAGGCAGCATCATGAAATCTTTGCATATCAATGAAATAAAAGAGATCCTGCCACACAGACACCCATTTCTTCTGCTGGATAGAATTGAGGACTATGAACCGGGACAATATGCGATCGGGTACAAATGTGTGACTTACAGGGAAGATTTTTTTGCGGGGCATTTTCCGCAGGAACCGGTTATGCCGGGTGTACTCATCATAGAAGCCCTGGCACAGACAGGAGCCGTCGCTATTTTATCACAGCCTGAAAATAAAGGGAAGATCGCCTTCTTCGGCGGAATTGAGAAATGCAGATTCCGTGGAAAAGTAGTACCGGGAGATATGCTCAGGCTGGAAACAAAGATTATAAAACAAAAGGGGCCGGTTGGTATCGGAGAAGCAACAGCGAGTGTTGACGGAAAAGTAGTTGCCATCGGACAACTGACATTTATGATAGGGTAAATAAAAATGATAAGAAAGTTACTTGTGGCAAATCGCGGAGAGATCGCCGTGCGGATCATCAGAGCCTGTCGCGAAATGGGAATCGAGACGGTGGCAATTTATTCGGAGGCAGACAGGGAAGCGTTACATGCAAAGCTGGCAGATGAGGCTGTATGTATCGGACCTGCTGCACTTTCTGAAAGCTATTTATCGATGGAGAGGATCATCAGTGCAACTATTGTGACCGGTGCACAGGCAATTCATCCGGGATTTGGGTTTTTATCGGAAAATGCAAAGTTTGCAGCATTGTGTGAAAAGTGCAATATTATTTTTGTCGGTCCTAAGGCAGAAACGATTGAAAGGCTGGGGAATAAACAGCTTGCACGGGAAACGATGCAGAAAGCGGGGGTTCCGGTTATACCGGGCAGCGACAGAGCGGTTTTTGATTACCGGGACGGACTGCAGGAAGCGGAAAAAATCGGTTATCCCATTATGATCAAGGCAGCACTCGGAGGTGGTGGAAAGGGAATGCGTCTTTCCGGATCCAAAGAGGATTTTGAAAAGAATTTCCGGATCGCACAGGCAGAAGCAAAACAGTGCTTCGGTGATGATGCCATGTATCTGGAACATTATATCAAAGGTCCCCGCCATGTGGAATTTCAGATCCTGGCAGATTCCCACGGCAATGTGGTACATCTTGGGGAACGGGATTGTTCTATCCAGAGAAAACACCAGAAGCTCATCGAGGAAGCGCCGTGCAGCGTATTATCATCCAGACAGCGGATGGAGATGGGACAGACAGCGGTACGTGCGGCAAAGGCAGCAGGATATATAAATGCAGGCACGATAGAGTTTCTGTTAGAGCCTTCCGGTACTTTTTATTTTATGGAAATGAATACAAGAATACAGGTAGAACATCCAATCACGGAGTGGATCACAGGAATTGATCTGATCAAAGAGCAGATCAGAATAGCTGCGGGGGAAAAACTGACTTTTTCCCAAAAAGATATCAGAATTAACGGACATGCGATCGAGGTGCGGATCAATGCGGAAAAACCGGAAGAAGATTTCAGACCGTGCCCCGGAACGATCACGGGTTTACATCTGCCCGGTGGAAAAGGAATCAGAATCGATTCCGCAATATACAGCGGATATAAGATCCCACCATTTTATGATTCCATGATCGCAAAGATCAGCGTCTGGGCAAAAACAAGAGAAGAAGCAATCCGGAAAGCGCAGAGTGCTTTAGGTGAAGTCATCATAGAAGGCGTTGATACTAATGTGGATTATCAATACGGCATTTTGGAAGAACCTGACTATCGGGACGGAAATGTGGATATCAACTATATAGAAAACCATTTTTGAATTTGGAGAGAAGCGTTGACCGATGAATTTAGATCATGTATTTAAAAAAACAACAAAGGGATTATATCATACAGGCATAAATCCGTCTGTTCCGGATGATCTGCTTTGTAAGTGTAAAAAATGCGGTGGTATCGTGCTGATAGACGACGTCAGAAGCGGCGGATATATCTGCCCGAAATGTGGCGGCTATTTCAGAATGAGTGCATATGAACGTATTAAAAAAGTTGCGGATGAAGGTACCTTTCTGGAATGGGACAGAAATCTTGTCGGAACGGATCCGCTGCAGTTTGAGGGGTATGAAGCAAAGCTCGCAGCGACAAGGCTGCGAACGCACATGAAAGAGGCAGTTATCACAGGCCGCTGCAGGATCGGTGGCAGACAGACAGTTCTTTGTGTTATGGATGGCAGATTCTTTATGGCAAGCATGGGAGAAGCCGTCGGAGAAAAAATTACAAGAGCGGTAGAACGTGCCACGAAGTTAAAATTACCTGTTATTATATTTGCATGCTCAGGCGGCGCAAGAATGCAGGAGGGGATACTATCCCTGATGCAGATGGCAAAAACGAGTGCTGCCATTAAAAGACACAGTGAGGCAGGACTGCTCTACATAAGTGTGCTGACGGATCCGACAACAGGCGGCGTAATGGCAAGCTTTGCGATGCTTGGGGACATCATACTGGCTGAGCCCGGAGCACTTGCCGGATTTGCCGGACAGCGTGTGATCGAGCAGACGATCCATCAGAAGCTGCCAAAAGGATTCCAGCGAGCGGAGTTTCTACAGGAACATGGTTTTGTGGACAGGATTGTAAAAAGAGAAGAAATGAGGCAGGTGCTTTCTGATCTTCTGATGCTGCACCATGCAGGAGAAGAAAACGTATCGGAGAATATTTCCGGATTACAGGATAAGATCAATAAGTTAGCGTGCGACAACTCGGATAAAGGCAGGAGAGAACAGCTTCAGTCGGGGAAAGCAGGGGCAGATCAGAAAAAAGAACCGTCATGTAATGCAAAGAAACTGACATGTGAAAAAACTGCCTGGGATCGTGTCCGGCTTGCAAGAGAGCAGGGGCGCAGTATCAGCTCGGATTATATCAGAGAGTTATTTCCGCTTTTTTATGAATTACATGGAGACAGGGCGGGAACGGATGATCCGGCTGTCATTGCGGGAATTACCATGTTTGAAAATATGCCTGTGACAATCATAGCACAGGAAAAGGGGAAAAATACGAAAGAACAGGTTGCACATAATTTCGGCATGTGCCAGCCGGGTGGTTATCGTAAGGTAAAAAGATTACTGGCAGAGGCGGAAAAATTTAAGAGACCGGTGATCTGCTTTGTGGACACACCGGGGGCTTACTGCGGTATTGAAGCGGAAGAACAGGGACAGGGAGAGGCAATTGCGACATCCATTTCGGATATGTCAGCACTTTCTGTACCGGTTTTATCCATTATCATCGGAGAAGGAGGAAGCGGCGGCGCACTTGCACTTGCAACAGCCAATGAGGTCTGGATGCTGGAAAATGCAATGTATTCCATTCTTTCACCGGAAGGGTTTGCCAGTATTTTATGGAAAGACAGCCACAGAGCAAAAGAAGCGGCTGCATGTATGAAACTGACGGCAGAGGATCTGCTTGGGCTGGGAGTCATTGAAAAAGTATTTGCGGAAGAAGAGAAACTGCCTGAAGGGCTGCCCAAACTGACGGCAGAGCTTTCCAAAGAAATAGGCTTCTTTTTGCAAAAGTATGAAGGAATAAATCCTGAACAGGTAAAAGAAATGCGGTATGAACGGTTTCGGAAAATAGGAAATTTACAGCTGTAAATATACGAGAAAGCGAGATATAATAGGTGCAGGAGAAAATACTTTAAAGGAAGAATACTACATGGCAGATCTGTTTACAAAAGAATATAATACGCGTACAAGGTTTACCCGCATGTGTATCGGGGAAGCCTTGTTTGTGTTGCTGGATCAGAAGGAATACGGGCAGATCCGTATTTCAGATATTGTAAAGCGTGCAGGCGTTTCCAGAATGACATTTTATCATTATTACGATACAAAAGAGGAGGCCGTTCAGGACTATTTCCATGAAATTGTAAAAGAATATGTCTGGGAAGTGGAGAGAAGTAAAGGAAAACTGGGGCATTTTCATGACAGAAGCAGCATTATGTATGCACTCAGCTTTTTTGATCAATACGCTGATTTCATTTTGAAAATTGTGCATGCGGGGCTGTATTCCATTGTAATAGATGCAATGAACACTTATCTGATCGAGAAGATCAGGCCGGTTTATCATATTCCGGATTATGAATTATATTTTTACGGCGGTGCACTTTTAAATGTGTTCATTCAGTGGGAAGAGAGCGGCAAGAAAGAAACCGCTGCCCAGATCGCACAGACAATTTCCGCAGGAATCCGGACACACACACATTCATAATTGAAAGGATGACGAGATATGATAATGGAAGATTTGATCGTTAAGATGACAGAGTTTAATGCCGGTGATCCAAAGAGAATTCAGCATTTTCTGAAAGTATATGAATTTGCACATGTGATAGGTATCAGGGAAGGACTGGATCCGGAGACATTACATATTCTGGAAATGGCAGCTATCCTGCACGATATCGGAATTCGTCCTTCGGAAGAAAAATACGGCAGATGCGACGGAAAGATGCAGGAGCAGGAAGGCCCTGCCTACGCAAAGGAAATACTCGCACAGTTCCCGGAGGTAACTGCGGCTGAGACTGACAGAATCTGCTACCTGATCGCACATCACCATACATATGAGAATGTGGACGGACTGGATTACAGAATTTTACTGGAAGCGGATTTCCTCGTAAATGCGCTGGAAGATGATCTGCCCAAGAAAGCAATCAGAAAAAGCAGGGAGAATGTATTCGAAACAGAGACCGGGGTATATCTGCTGAATACGATGTTTGGGGTGTGATTAGAAGCATCTGGCACGATGGTGTATCAATATAAAATTAAACAGTTAGTCAAAAGAGATGTTATTTTTTTAAATTCATTGTTACTAGATTATGCGGATCTGTTTTTTGGTTATGCAAATGCAGATAAAGTGAGGACAAATAATAAGATGAAATGCAACAAGGTATGACCAATTATAGAATGTAAATATGTAATATGTTTGTTAAAATGTAAGATTTTGCTGAAACAGAATGAATATCGTTATGATAAAAATATTATTTGGTTACCATGGCAGTGTTTGATGGACAGGGAAAATCCTTGATTTTACAGAGATTTTTGGACGAAGGCATAGAATTTACACCTTTGGAACATCGAATTGTTATAGTTAAAATAGTTGTTACAGTTTAGCTGGATAACAAAATATAATATACTCAAAATGCGCACAAAAACAATCGTAAAAATTTACGATTGTTTTTGTGCGCATTTATGCATATAATATAATCATTAAGATTGGAAAGGGATCGATTACTATGCATGAAACAAGAACATTGGAATTCAAAGAAAAGATTACGAATACTTTTTTGAAAACAGTCAGTGCCTTTTCAAATTATAATGGTGGAACAATTCTTTTCGGTGTAGATGACGATGGCAATGTGAAAGGTCTGCCAGATATAAAGCAGGCTTGTCTGGATATCGAAAATAAAATCAATGACAGTATATCACCTCAACCAAACTATACACTTGAAATACAAAATAATGACCAGACAATAAAACTCACTATAAAAAGTGGTCTTCAGAAGCCATATTTATATAAATCAAAAGCATACAAACGAAATGATACAGCAACGATAGAGGTAG
>ERZ826016.1905-NODE-1905-length-17816-cov-2.917291_pt1 | contig 17816 bp, 13 predicted proteins | sample MGYA00519872_ERZ826016 | MGnify/ENA primary metagenome ERZ826016 (study PRJEB31778, sample SAMEA3449218) | human gut metagenome | biome: human gut; feature: human-associated habitat; material: faeces | place: United Kingdom | collected 2010/2012 ... | reverse complement strand
ATCTCAATTCCATCTTGCATTACTGATAAAGACGACACTCCGTTTGCTATATCTCCTTTCAGTGTAAAAGTCATGCGTGCAGTAAGTTGCATTAATGGATTTAAAGGTATCACTTTACTTACATCATTGTCTGAAATTGTAATTTTAGTCGGTGCTGTTTGATTCCAATGGCTATTATTTGCAATAACAGACTCACCATTGTCTATTATGATTTTATTGTTATAATATTTGTGTGCCGGAGATATTGCGCTGAATGTATAATCTCCGGGAGCCAAATAAAGAGGGGTTTTGCCTTCGTTTATAATCTTTCCTGTATTATTATCTATTACGCAGGGGTAAAGGGATTGCGAACCTCCATCCGGTGTGCGAACTACATAATCTTGGGTTTTAGGTGTATTATTCCCTATTTTGGCAATCAATCTCAATGTCGTTCCTTCCGACAAGTTGATGATCTTATTTAAATCGGGATGAACAGCACGTGCATTGCTCCAGTTTCCTGGCGAAACTGCATACATGCCAGATAACTCGGGTATGATAGCAACCGTACCTTCATTTGATATTTGCTCTTCATTTTGATCGCATGCAGTAACAAATACGATTAATATCGTAAAAAGGCTTATGGTTTTATGTATTGATTTCATAACTTTCATTTTTTTTGTTTGTTTTTAGTTAGCTTTAGTGTCACGAACGCAACGAATTAAACAGCCGTTGTTGCGGATTTCAGATGAATACATCATGATCTGATTGGAGGCTGCATCGCCTGCAAATTTCATACGAACTGTATGTTTATCTTCACTTGTCCAGTAGACAGCTTCAGATCCACTATAGATCAAGGCAGGATAATTGGTATCACCTTGATTTGCACGCTCTGCTCCAATATGTATATATCCAGAAATAGGCAATTTAATCTGTTCTACCGGATTACTCCATTTGGCGGCGTCTTTTACATTTTCTTGAGATAATGTACTATTTCTTGTTGCTGGATATCGGGATATTACCAATACATTGCGGTAGGGATCTCCTTTATCTCCAGTACATTTATTATCTTCTATTTTATATATACCACTTCTTTCTATATGCCATCTCAAAAAATATGCTTTGTTAGTATTTTTTCTTTTCAAAGCATAAATAGAATTGGTGATACCTACGGTTGTTTCCTTCCATATATCCTTCTTAACACCTACATAAACTGATTTCGAATTTTTTTCTGGATCATTGTTTTCATTCTCAAGATAAGTGTTGTTTGGATGTAATTTATATGTATTGCCATTATATGTTTTCGTTAATAGAAATGGAATATCTCCCGCTTTTGCCGTTGCAGGAATAATAAGTTTAAATTCATCACTTGTTGGTACACGCCATCCTTTAGGACAAGGTTGCTCATTGTTATTATTCCAATTAGAAGTGCTATTCCAGTTAGAGGAGCCATAACAGAAATTGAAGTTTTCGTTATCTGTTGGCTTTTGAGCCATATCAGAGTTCTCGGTTGTCGGTTCATCATACATATGTCCTGGCACATGCGGATATGGCATTGATTCTTTCAAATGCCAATTACCATTTGAAAGTGCATATGTTATTCCGTATTTATCTGTTTTTGTATTTATATAATATGGTATATTTCTTCCGTACTGATAATAATATCCACGACTATTCTCCCATGCTTGGTCTCCTGCCAATGGGTTGCCACTTGTAGCTCCTAAGTTTCGGTCCATCCATGTGATACCACCGATAGTCATAGAACCATTTACTTCATCGTCTTCTTTCAACTCCTCTTCCGGGATCCAGTCATAAAGTCTTGGGACAATGGTTACAATTAATGAACTCTTTGTGATAGTGATAACCATATCATATTCGTGATTACTCTTGAATTCAAATGGGATTTCCTTTGTTGTTGGAGTACTACCTGCATCTCCTGCCAATGTAGAAGTAATTTCGATTTCTTTAGTCGTTTTTTGACCGCCAATAGTTACTTCTACATTCACCCACATCGAATGATTAGTTTTGTCGCTTTCTTTTAAGTTCTCTTTTCTTGTGGGGAATATCATCGGAGTTACAGCAATATTATCTTTTTTAACCACTTCTGCTGTAGGAGTAATATTCTGTGTCCCAGTATATACAGTGCATTCATGGTTTCTTGCATCGGAACTTTCCAGATTGTACTTACCGGTTTGCATATTCAAAGCACCATTTGGATAATCTTTTAAGGAGATACTGTTTAGGGTAACTGTTGTGCTCTTATAGTCAGAATGTTTCATTACATATAGGTTCAACTTTGCTAAAGTGTGCCCGAACAATAACTTAATGGACCCGGAGTTTAGATAGCTTTGGCTTTCTTTTTTAGCCCACATAACATCAGTCAAAGCACTACCGTCTGCTTTATATTGAATATTACATGTCGGAGCATTTTTACCATTAGATATAATGTTTACGGCTTCTTCTGTACTGTTTGTAACCGCATAGAAATTTAATGTCTTGCCATTAAATTTATTGATTTCGATACCTTGAATGCTTGCATGATCCGCAGATTCTGTACCTGTAACGGGACCAATACCGACAGGATTTTTTAAATAGTTCTTGCTAAAATCATTGTCTGTAGCATTTACTGCATAAATCTGATAGATAGTTCCTCCAGAAAAAGTGGATTCGTTTGCTGCGCGAGTAAATGTTCCCTTATCAGAAGATAACCGGAATGTACCGTTACTTTCTACTTCGGTTGCCTCATCTATTGTACATGAAGTAACAAAAAGTGCTACCGCTGAGATTATAGTATATATTAGGTTCTTTTTCATCTTACTATCGGTTATAATTTGTTGTTTTGATTGTTCTTTGTTATTTTCCAGGTTTTACCGGTACATAGATTAATCCTCCTTTTTCCCAATTGTCCAATTGACGGGCAATGAGCGTGAATGAGTTTTGTTGGAACTGGAAGCATACTTCGTATGCTTCTCCGGGTTTGGCATTTGAAATTGGACTTACATTATCTTGCTCATACAACTGTATATCTAATGGGCTATCAATCTTTCTTTCAATCTGAGTCTCATCGATAAGCAGGATCTCTGCAGTCAGATGTAAATTGTTTAGTTTGCCTTCATTGTTGGTAGGCAACATTAGATAAGCTGTTCCTAATTCCTCTGTACCAGTACTATGGATAATATCTGAATGTGTGAATTGCAAATTGTCAGTTGCTGTTTTTTTATAATTTATTTTGTACTTATTATCCTTAGTGTCATAGTTCCATTCTATAGGCAAATAACTCTTGGGGATGTTGATGGTGATATTTCTTACATCACGACTTCCTTCCATTGTCTTGTCACGTTGAACAGTGAAATAGACCTTAGTTAGTGTGTGCTCAAATTCCATTGTTTCGTGGAATAGAGAGGTCTGGCTACCACTGATAACTTTTTCTGCTACACAGACATCCGTAATTCCTGAACTTTTGTTAGGTAAAGATATTACTTGAAAATCACTGCTGTTCTGCATGTCTGCAGGCGAATATCCGGTGGCAAATACTGTAGAATAGTCATTTGGATAAGATTTCCCAGTATTGTATTTGCTGTTGCTATATTGGGCTAAATCGTCAATCTTAGACTGAAAGAAATCATCGAGTGTATTCTTCCAGAATATTAATACTCCAGATGCAGACGTAAATGAGCTACCATCCTGTGAGGATTTTGCAAATCTCACTTCTATCTGTTTCTGTTCGTTAGAGATAGTATATTCGTCCTCCAATACGCTATCACAACTGATGAAAATAGCTGTTGTCAGAAACAGTAAACTGAATATGGTATATTTTCTTTGTTTCATTTTCTTTCCTCCATTATTTATTGTTTCCTGTTTCAACATCAATAGTGGTTTTTCCTTTGATACTCCAAGGACATATTATGGTATTCACTTCTATCGTCTTCTCTAATAACGGAGCAGTGAATGACGTTATGTTGATGATGTAATAATTATTGCGTACTATATTGGCTCCATCACTGAAAACCGGTGAATTTACAAATGCTTCGTAATATTGCCATCCGCCTGCATGAGTAGTAAAATCTTCGTTATCAACAGTAATGTTATAGGTATTCTTTAAGTAGTTAATCCCATTCTGTATAGTACTGTAACACATTTCTTTTGCACTTTCCGGAGCTTTTTTGCAAGTATAGAAAGTTCCATTTGTTAGTTTGCTGTTTGCATCAGCCTCTGGTAAGTTTTTGCTTCCATCAATATTTTTGGGAGTGAATTTGGCTGCTATTTTCAAATAAGTGGTTATTTCTTTGGCACGCGTCAAATCTTCTTGATCCATGCTGAATGTATTTTCTAGGCAGTAGAGACCTTCTGTATATTTATTTGCGTCTTCTTGCACTCTGCTTGCATTATATTTCACAGCAGTTGCTCCCTCTTCCGGTTTACTGGTTGCCGGAAAGAAATCGCTAGCATCTGTTTTACTCATATTGAAGTTTGGATCTTCATTATTTGATTTTGTAAAAGGGAAGAACTTTTTATTGGTTGTGTCCAAGACATAATGAACATTATCCAAACGTATATAACCATTATCTTGTATCAACTTTACATATTCGTCATTATCTTCTTTAGTTGAACAAGTCAGTAATACTTTAGACATGATGCGTGTCAGAGTGGCTTTAACTTTTGTTGTTTTCTCTGCCTCGATATTTATTATTATATTGCCATCTTCAGTTGCAGCTTGCCCTGTCATTAGGAAATTGTTATCTGTAGTGATATCTGTAATATTACTTATTGTTAGTACTGGATTATGATCTGTTGCTTCTTTTATCTTAGCGATCTGAGCATCAGGCATATTCACTGCGGCAAATATCTTTTTCTGACCTTGACTTGTTACTACATTAAAAAATAAATTCTTATTTTGTAAATTATCTCCAGTGACAGAGTAATCCTGAATACCACTTCCATCAGCATTCATTATAAACAATGTGAGCTTGCGACATTCATTCTCGACATCTTTTCCTGTGAGTGTTGTTTCTTCAGCACGTACACCTGTTTGAGGAGTACTAACAGATAATATTAGCTGAGCTTTTATTTGGGACTGTTTCACATCTTGCTCTTCCATATACTCATCCTGTGAGCATCCGAATAAGCTGATGGCTGATGCCAGCGCAAAAAAAAGATAATATGTTAGTTTTAAAAGTCTCATTGTTTTTTTATTTAGAGTTCGAAATCATTAATGTTTATCACCCAGTCGTTGATTTGAATGACAGTTTTGATTAGTGTCAGGTTCTCATCAACAAAGAAAACCATGCCATAATTATCTTCACGGTCGAAATATTCCTGTAGCGGCATATCTATACAGTTTTGTTCTTTTAGCAATCCGAGGTAGCGGATCAATGATCCGTCGGGTAACAATTCCGTTTCGTTCTCTTTATTGTAGATTTTCAATTTCGGGTTCTGGGTTTCTACCAGTCTGGCTATGCTGATTTCGGCCACTGCTGCCGGATAGGTGTTGGCTTCTTCAGCGGCTGCGCTGAATGCGCGGGTGGTTACTTTGTCTGTTTCTGTCACAAACGGTTCGTAAGTTAGCAAAACATCTTCCATCAGTGAGTTGTCATAGTTCATTTTTCCATTATCGTCGTAGATGGCATAAGTGAACATATCATCTTTGATAGCCCTTGCAGTCGGAATTTCAGTGTCCGGGTGTTGGTTTACTTGCGCCACTACGATGCGTATATTGTTGGTGTTCTTCATCAGTCCGAGGGTGGTCACTTCTTCACGAACACTATTGCCTGTAGCGGGCGTGGTGTAAAGTACGCTCTTCCCTTTGATGGCTTCGCCATGCCATAAGGGTGAGAGGTTTTTCTTTTTCACAATATATTTGCCTTCGTCCCCTTCGGCAGCGCGCGTCACTGCATCGCGTAGCGTGAGAACGGTGAGGTCTTCTATTTCTGATTGTTTGTTCATCACAGGAACAGCGAACGATTCATTGTCGAGTCCTGCCCAGGTGACAAGATGGTATTTTTGCGGGTCGATGTCTACGTCCATAGCATAGCTTCCGTCTGCCAACGGTTCGCCCTGATCGGTTTTCTGGTAGACGAAGTTGCCTTCATCATCAAAAGCATAAAGCGTGACTGACTTCACATTCTGTGCGAAAGCATCTACCTTCTCCATGTTGTAGTCATACTTGAACTTTACTCGGTATTTGATGTCACAATCGCCATCCTCGTAGTCGAGGACAGAATCACAAGATGCGATTGCACCAGCCAATACGGTGAGCAGCATCAGTTTGCTTACTTCTTTCTGTATGTTAGTGAATATCCGTTTCATGCTTTTAAGTTTTTCTATTGAATTTCTTGTTATGCTTTGTTTGTCAAAGTTGTTTTTTAGTAAGGAGGAGAGGGAAGTCCCTTCCCCTCCTTTATTAAGTTTGTCTGTGTGGGATGCAGATTAGAGAGAGAATGCGTTGTCATTAACGGTCCAAGGCATAATCGCAAGGTTCAGAAGCATCATAGTCGGATCGGTTGTCGGAATTGTAGTCGGGAATCCAATTTTATTAACTGTAGATACGCTCAATTTGTAGAGATTGTTACGCTTGATAATATTACTTCTAGTTGTCTCGGTAACAGTAGAGATTGGCTGTCTGTAATAGCATTGACCTGCCACATACTGTCTGATACCCAGTTCGTCGTATGCTGCAATTGCTGGTTCGTCTTTTAATAGCAAACCTTGGAAAGCTTCTTTTAATTGGCTGTAGCTATAAACTATGTTGTTATAAATGTATACGTTAGCATCTTTAGTCAATTCTGTATCATTTATACCTTTAGCTGTAATTGTAGCGCGGTAAATGATTGAAGTGATATTTGAGCCTGCAGCAGCACCTACTGTATTTTCGTTTTCGAAACAATAATCGATTTGCTTGTCATCTGCAACAGTGCCCATTGCTTTATAAGTATAAGACTTATCTGTAACTCCATCAAAAATACTTCCGGAAATGAAGCTAGTTACCTTATTATCACTCTGGTATACAAGGTTGGATTTGTCAGTAAAGTTCGTAAATGCATATCCATTCAAAGTGATGGTTACTGCTTTATCTAAATCTTTTCCTGTATCTCCTTTTATAATATTAGTATATACAAGTTTATCTGATGCTGTTTCTTCTTTCATCTTGGCTACAATACGGTTTACTGCTACCGTTACAGCAGTTGTTTTTTTGTTTACCAATTCTGTATTAGACTTGGCTCCATACATGATGAATTTGTCGCTTATAGATGCATCGTTTACTGCATTGACTTGCAGTGCTTTTAATGCGGTTTCCACTTGATCTACTGTAGCTGCTTTATCATTGTATGCAGTTGCTAAATTGCTAGACATTGCTGCTGTGGGGTTCAATATTACATAAGCATTAATGGTACCTGCTGTTACATTGAATGGAGCAGATTGATAATACTTACCATCGCTTGCCGGATCTGTCTCTGATGAAACCGGAGCAAATTCTGATCTATTAATCGTTTTTACAAAAGCATTAGCTGCTCCATCAGTATATACTCCAATAAGCAATGCTTTTTCAAATTTCTGTTCTGAATCCAGACCTGCGCCTTCTGAGTAAGCTCTTGGGCCGGCCGCATTGTCGTTTCCATAAGAAAACAAGAATTGCATTACTGCACCTTTTTCTGTATTGTTGTTTCCGCCGTTATCAACGCCTTCTACTTCATTGCTGCAAGATGCCATAGCAAACGCAGCGATACCTGCTAAAAATAAATTTCTAAGTTTCATAATGATATGTTTTAATGATAATTGTTTGAACTTTTTTATACTAAAATACTTTTGTTTTTTTCTTTCTTTTCTTGAGAAGAGAGTCATTATTACGAATTTGGAATTAATAATAATGTGAGAGCTTGTTTCATCTGCGAGTTCGAGTTCCGGGAGGAACTTTTAGAAGTCCTTATCTATATAAGAGGTTACTTCCATAGAGGGGTGATTGTTTTTTCTTTTTCGATAGGCGATGTTTGTTTATTTGTTTTTTACTACTTGTTATTTTATAAATTGTTTTGTTCTTAATCGTTTCGAGGAACTTGTCTGTCCCTTATCGACATTGCAAAGATATGGGGGATTTGTAGTTTTGAAGATTGGCATTTTTTTCAATTTCTAGGGTGGTTTCTGCAAACTTTTGATTTTGTTGTTTGAGATGGGTGTTTTGTTCGTTTATTGAATAAAATAGCATGTACTGTGAATGAATAACCCTCTTCGTTTATGATTTAACACAGGTGTTTCTTCTTTGCTTTTTATTATTTTCTTGTTGAACTAGATGGATTTTGATCTTCTTTTGAGAGTAAGAGGTTCTTATGCTTCTTGAATGAATTACAGATGTTTCTCCTTGGGGTACATATCAGCTCTTATATATTGATGAAATACACTGGCTTCATGAAATCCATTTGTTATTAATAAATATTCTCTATTTCATTAATAACAAACTTTTTGTTCTTTAATACTTAACTTCTTTTCTTTTAATAGAGAAGTTATTCTTTGTTAGAAGTAGTCTATAAACGGAAGTTGCGTTTATACAAACAAAGATTGTGTTTATATAAATGCAACTTCTGTTTATGTAAACGCAACTTCCGTTTATAGCTTGTAATTAATAAGAAGTAACTTTACTATTAAAGACAATAAAGTTTGTAATAGGAGGAGAAGAACTAATCTATTAATACTTATGCTTATGACTTATAGTATAGTCGGAAATATAGATATGGAGGAATTTAACGAGTGACAATAAAAATGTCCGGAACTCTTATTGTCACTCTATTATCACTGGCTATTGTTACTAACATAATATTGATTATCAGAATTTTAATGTTAGAAAGTGACAAGTGACGATAAATAACCACTTTATTTTCTCCAAGAACGAAGACAAGATGAGAGAGATCTTATAATTTCCTTATTTCCTCTATAGATATTCCTGTTGCTTTAGCTATGAAGTCGTCGGACATTCCGGCAGACTTTAAATTACGGACAATTGTTAGACGCTTTTCCTCGCGACCTTTTTCAAGGCCCATTTTAAGTCCTTCTTCTTTTGCTGCATCCATTACGTATAGATGCGTACGATACACATTCACGTTATTTTGATAACGTTCGTGCTCCTCTTTGCTTAAAGAAGCTACATCGGCAATTTCTTCTAACTTCTCGAAGACTGCCTTGCGTGCCTTGAAAGGCATCCGTTTCAGTGTCTCCATATTTTTTAATGTATAAGTCCAACGTTCAAAATCTGTATCGCATTCATGCTCTTCTTTGCGGAAAAGTGGTAGAGCGATGAATATTTGGCGCATTCTGTCGCTAAACAGTTCGCCTGTTTCACGGTCAGCAAGTATCACGTCCGTACGTAACTGAACATTGTCATTGAGCAAAAAGTTCATAAAGAACACTCCGTATACTGCCTTTAAATTAAACTTCCATTCTGTTCCGGCTTCGCCTTGTTGTGCTACTGCGTTGGACAGATAGAATAAAGCACGTTCTTTAAAATGCAACTGTGATTTGTTCTGCATTTCTACAATAATCTTTCCACCTGTATCAGTACAGCAATAGATGTCGTAAATAATTCCGCCTCCTTCATCATATTGCGGTAGTTGCTCGTTGTTCAGAAAAATTAGTCTGTTATTACTCGCTCTCCTTTCAATAAATCATTTAAAAAGTCTATCAATAAATCTTTTGATATCTCTTGGCCGAATATTTTTTTTAATCCATAATCGGTAAATGGATTAATAAATCTTCCCATTTCTTATCGTAGTTGAAGTCGTTTGTGATACACAAGATAGCATAAATCATTTATTTTCAAACATTAGTGACTTGAATAATTTGACTTTTGATGAATAAAAGCGCACTGCCTTCACAGGTAGTGCGCTTATTATCTCATCTTGGGTTATATGGGTTTAGGGGAATTTCTAAATAATATCGTATTTTGACTTTTTATTTTGTAGGATAATTTCGTTTCTTTGACAGCTCTTTTAAGTTGGCATTGGCTTGTTCTGTCAGTCCTGCTGCTTTTGCTGCATTGAAATGTTTTTCTGCTGTTTCCAGATCTTCTTCCATCATCGCAACGATACCTAAATTATTAAGTGTTTCAGCAGCCTTTTGGTCAGCCTTTGCCAGATATTTCTTGGCAACAGTCAGATCTCCACCTTTCTGAATCTCCACTGCGGCAGCATTCAGGTTGGCAGTAGGATCGTTCGGGAACATTAGGGCAGCCACCTGGAAAGCATGGTTGAATTCTTCGCTTCCTGTCTTGTAGCTCTGGGCAATGAGATAAAGCTCTTTTAGACTTAATTGCTGTGGATGCTTGTCGATGATCTTCTTTGATTCTTCCAAGTCAAAACCGCGTACTGTGTAGCTTACTACATAGTCTGAATGACGTAATGCCGGATAGCATTCTTGCAGGAGATATTGATAAGCTTGTGGACCGACTAGTTTTGCTATGTTGTGTTCCTTCATATCTACATCCATAGTTGCATCATCCATCAAGCGAATTATCTCATCTTTCTTATCCATTGTAGAGGCAACGACAAATTTACGGAAACCTTCCCAATCTTCCGGAGTTGAATCTGAAGTGATGAGTTTGTGGTCAAAGTTGTAATAACTGGTCACATAATCCACAAGCGCCTGAGTACGATTCTTTGCTAAGTACGTGTTATGTGTATAACTTCCCTCAGGAGACGCATATCCGTGAATACTGATACCGGTAAGTTTAATATTATTGTCATTACGTACTGTATCGATGGTAGCGCGTACTTTGGCGAGCTCATCCGCATTCCGGCGATATTCCGGATAGATGATGAATTTATTAACCGGAAAATCCAAAAAGGCTCTGCCTTCCACTGCGCGATGTTTCACTGCTTCTTCTTGAGGCGTGATATATGCTACTGCAGGTTGAAGTTTCAAAGGAGCGATATTTAATTGGGCGATTTTCTCGCCACTATTCTCTTCTATGATGTCGCAACAACCGCATACATCTACATGCAACTTCATATTAGCCTGACGCATCCATCCCTCATAAGGGATCTGCACCAGATAGTTTACGGTTTGTTCCATTTTACCTTTACGGCGTACAATCGTGTAAGCCGATTCAGGAGTCTGATGGTTTCGTTGATTGATGAGTTGGCGTTTGCGACCATAGATAACTACGGAAGGTAGTTCTTTCGTGTGTCCGTTAGCTTCGAGAAACGGAGTCAGGGTGGTGGCATTGTTGGAACCCATTTTTAGATTCGGTTGCAGAACGAAGTCCATACTTACTGTCAGACGGTTGTCGTCACTACGTGTAGCCGATTCGTTTTCTATGCGTATCTGATCTTTATAGATTGTCTGCGCTTTTCCGCCTAGTACAGGCAGCAGGCAGAAAAGGATATATAGAATCTTTTTCATATTTGTTTTGTTTTTAGAATAAATAAATTAAACTAATAGCAGCTTTGGTGGGCCCCACATAATTTTTGTGTCCTTCGCCTTTCTTCTCACCACAAGTCTTACATTCAAATTGTTCATACTTGACACGTGCATACCCGAAACCGATATTCCCTTCTAGATTCCAGTGCTTACCCAAAATCCATTGGTAACCGTAGGATACACCTGCGCCATAGAAATGCCCTTTGAAGCGGTGGTCTTGCAATTCCGGCCAAATGCCCCAAGGCATATCAATGGCGGCAGCCTGATAGACGCCTCCGTGAAGATGTGCTCCAACGAAGTGACCATTGAATTTGTCACAGAACCAGTAACGGAGTTCCGGTTGGAAAGCAAGCATCTTAATCATCTTCTGGTTTTTATAGCTCCAGGGATTGTAATTGGCATACAAATCTAGGGTTAACTTTTTACTCAGACCCACTTCGGTACCAAAATTAATGATTTTCAACGCGTCCATTACAACATTTGTCTTTACGCCAACAACCTGACTATATAATAAGGTGGAGGCAAACAAAGCAACACTTAAGATTATGATTCTTTTCTTTTTCATCGTATGATGGGTTTTGTTTGTTGATCGATACAAAAGTAGGGATATTCAAAATATCCGTTAAAGGGCAGATTCATCTTTCTTTTCTCCCATTTCAGTGGAAATTAATAAGGTGTGTGGTATATCTTTCATTTTGAGTGGCATATCATTCATGTATTTAATAGGTGCTGTTTTTATCATCATATGTGAATTAATCACATATGATAGGTATTTAATACTTGCATATTCTGATCAAGTACTTGAATAAGTTGTGTTTCATTCATTAAAGAGTGGTAAATCGTTCATTTTTCCTTTGAAAACGCTTTTTAATATGAATTAAATACCCTACGTTTGTGTCAGACAAACAAAATAAGGTGCTAAGAAACCAAATTAAATAATTATTTTTTTAAGATTCCCTCCTGAGGAACATGAACAAACAAATAATGAAGTGACCAATGAATTGAAAAACAATTCATAAATAAATTATTAAAATGAATTAAAATTTAGGAGGAAATATTATGAAGTCAATTAATCTCTTTTTAGCTTGTGTACTTGTGTTAGCTTTCACTGCATGTTCAAATGCTGAAAGTGATGGTTTTGAAGATAATTCTTCATCTTTTGAATCCATGAGATCTTTATATGGAATTGAGGTTGCTTCTCTTGAAATACAATCTGAAAATATCCCTTCTGTTACAGCAGAAGAAATGCGTGGCGTTTTAGAAGCTCTTCGTAAAAATAGTGATACTTCTTATGACTGTAAAGTGGAAGATGTGGAAGGATATTATGGAACCGGTAATGATAAGAAAACTGTGATGATGACTGCTGAGTATAAAGCTCGCACAAGGTCGGGTGCTTTTCTGGAAAACTTCGCACTTTGCGTATCATTGAAATTCAATATCGATAAAAACTCAGTATATTATGTGGGTACTTCTTACGACTGTGTGACTGACTTATTCGTTTGGAAGGGATACGGTGCTTCAATTTCTGCAACTCCTGAAGGTGGTACAGTGTTTACTTCTACTTCTTACATCTATTTCCGCGTAAGCGACGAAGGTAACTGTTTAGTGAAAGTGCCGGTTAGCTTCAAAGGTAGCTATGATTTTGATGCTGCCCAGGGTACTTATAATTTTACACTTTCAAAAGCTGCGAATTGATGCTGTTCGATAAAAACAATAACAATAGGTATAGAAAAATATTAATGACTCTGGGATGTTCGTTATTCTCAAAGGAGTCTGAAAGAGGAACCAAACAACAAACAAAGACAATACAGGAAAGATGTTGAAACGTAAAATGTTATGTTAAACAAAATGTGATGTAAGCTTATATTGCTGGGGATTTATTTTGAATAACTCTGTTGATTCTTATATAGGATTGACAGAGTTATTTTATTGTGAATTATTCCTAAAAAAAACATCTACATACTTTTGTTATAATTAGATATTTCTATATTTAACAAATAATTGCACATAAACAAACATTGAGCAAGTTATGAGGGGAGTAATTTTTACAATATTGGTCCTGTATGAAATATGCGGGGCATTTCCACAGGATATTCATTGGAATCCGGAACCGGTGATTATTAAGAACGGAATAAGTGACCGTACTGTTTATGATATTTCTTCTAGTAAAGAAGGTTTTTTATGGTTGGCAACGGATGAAGGAATTACCCGCTATGATGGCTTTCGTTTTCGTAATTATCCGCTGGTTACTAGTTTGGATTCAACCTCAATGCCTTTAAATCAGGTTGTAAAGTCTCTTGATGAATCTCATGATAGTTTACTGTATCTTCAACTCTACCAAGGTGGAATGGCTTGTTTTGATAAAAAAAAGGAGATCTATTTACCGCTTCATTTCAATAAGCCTTTCAATATTCGGGGAATTCAGGATTTTTGTTGGAATGGCGATACTATGTATTTAGCTACTACTCAAGGGTTATTCTCTTCGACTTCCCAACGTGCAAAAGATGATAAAAAAGAAATTGTGTCATGTACCATGGAAGTAGAACCGCTGGTGAAAGGCAATATAACTCATTTGTGTGCGGATGGTAAAACGAATCTTTATCTTGTCATTGACGGGGATAGAGTGGTACGATATGATCTTGCGACTGGGAAAACCTCCTTGCTACAACAAGGAAATATCGTGAATCGTTTATTTCTGATGAACGGTTATTTATGGATATGCAAGTCGTGGAGTGACTTGGTATGTTGTGATCTGAAAAGTGGAAAAGAACGGATGATTTCAATTGGAACAATTGATAAAGTTGATTATTCTACTTCGTTTATAACAGATTTAACATATAAGAATAAGAAGGTTTATTATTTGACTACTTTAGAAGGATTATTCAGATTGGAATTTGCTAATGAGAATCTTAGTGAAAGTCCTTATTCTTTAGAAGCGGTGGTGCAAAATGAGGGTCGTTTTGGACTTTGTATGGATACCAGAATGATGAGTGTATGCTGGGATAGTGACCAAAAGAACTTGTGGACAAGTGGGGCTGGCGGTGGAATTGTAAAATTCGACATTAGTAACAATATGTACAACCGGGTGAAACAAGAGTTTAAATCGCAGATACATGGAATGGTAGAAGATGCTAAAGGGTATGTCTGGTTGGTGATGAATGATGGTAAAATAATGAAGAGCACTACTCCGGAGTTTTCTATAAATACTTCTTTTGAAGTATGGACAAAGTCATCTGATTTCTTGGGGCATTATCATATTTATAAAGATAAAAATGAAAAGATCTGGTTGGGAAATAATCATGGGGAAGTTGTACAGATCGATCCTGCTACGGATACGAAAGAGTCTTTTCATCTTCAGACTAAAGAAGGGGAAAAACTGGATGTTGCCATTTATCAGTTTTGTATGGATTCGCGTAAACGTTTGTGGGTGGCTACTTCGCATGGATTGATGCAGGTGGATCCGATGACTCGTGTTTGTAGAAAGATGGAACCGGTGAATGAAAAAATTGACGATGTGTTGTCGGTCGCAGAAGATAAGGAAGGAAATATCTGGCTAGGAACCAATAAGGGGCTGAAAAGATTGGAATGGCAAGGTGAACAGCTATTATTGGCGGGGAATTATGAGCGCGAGAATAGGCTGGAAGAGTCTGCTGTACGGACTGTATTCGTGAATAATTATAATCAGATCTACGCAGTGTATCTGAATGCGATTGTTCGTATTGACGGTAGGGATAAGGAGAAGTTTGAGTCTATATATACACTGGGAAATGGCTTGACTTGCGGGCACGTGAGTTGTATGGTAGATGATCAGGTGGGTAATACATGGGGTGGAAATAATGTGGGAATCATTACAATCAGGAATGGAGGTGATTCTTTTTATAATTATCTGTCTGCAGGAGGGTGCATAGCTGTCTGCAGGTTACATGACGGGCAGTTGTTGTGGGCAGACTCCAAAGGATTGATCTATTTTGATCCGGAGGTGGTAAAAAGTAATACTGGTAGCCAGAAGTTGCTACTGACAGATATGGAGGTAAATGGAGAATCTATTATGGCAGGGGAGACAAGAAACGGACAAATGATTCTTTCATCTTCACCGGATGTACAGAAAGAATTGGTGTTTAATTCGGATAATAATGATTTCCGTTTGTACTTTTCTGATCTGTGCTTTGAAACCGTGCAACGGAAGATAGCTTATCGCTTGCTACCGGAAGATAAAGATTGGCATGTGAAATCTTTATCCGAAGGATTGGGATATAATAGGCTTCCTGCGGGAAAATATATATTAGAGGCAAAATTGATTTTTCCCGATGCAAAAGAAAGTGGAACGATTGAAATTCCCATTGTGGTGAAGTCTAAGTGGTATTATACGATATGGGCATATGTAATTTATGGATTGCTGGTTGCTGCTTTGGTTGTTTTTATATTTTGCCGTTTCAGGGTCAGAGATATTCGCAGGCAAGTGCATCGTGACCGGGAAATGATATTGAAAGAGAATTTGAATTTGGAAAAGATGAAACATGAACAGAAATTGGAAATAGATGCTATGAGGAATCGGTTGCTGACATTGTTTGTTCAGGAATTGAGGACTCCTCTCTCTTTGATAATTGCACCATTGAAAGATTTGCTGGAAGAACAGTCTCTTATTCCGCATTTTGCTTCCCGTGCACAGATGGCTTACAGAAATTCACTTCGAATGCTCGATGTTTGCAATCAGTTGCTGGCTATTTACGAACAGGGAAACCAGAATGAAAAGCTGGAAGTTGCTCCTTATCAGATAGAAAAGTTAATTAATAGTAATTTGTTTGATTACAGGGAGTTATTAAAAGCACATCCGATTACATTTCAGTTTCAAAAACGGATTAAAAAGGATCTGAAATGTTATGTGGATAAAAAGAAGTTGGAAACAATTTTGCATAATTTGTTGTCGAATGCTTTTACGCATATAAACTATACCGGGACTGTGTCAATGACTGTTTGTGAGACAATGGAAAGACAGATGCATTATGTTACGATCATAGTTGAAGATGATGGGAAGGGTTTGGTCAAGACTACCGAGCAATTGATGGACGATAAGGTACTGGAGAATGACATACCTTCGGTACAGCTAGGCTTTACTTTCATGCAGCATATTGTGGAGATGCATCATGGTATTATTTCATTAGAAAGCATAGAAGGAAAAGGTACGAAGGTTGTTGTGAGTTTGCCATTGGGAAAGACGGTCTTTGAAAATGATCCGAATGTTGTCTTTGTTAATCCGGATACGCCTAAGAATGGCATGTTCGAATCACAACAGGAACAGCTGTTGGCAGATATGGCAACAGATGAAATTTTGAAACAGGGAGTCGTGGTGCCTGCTGAGATATCTATGCCCGAAGAAACGAAGACTTCTTCTGTGACAGGATCTAAGAAGACACTGTTGATTGTGGAAGATCATAAAGATATCCGTCTTTATCTGAAAGTATTATTAGGTAAGGAATACAATTTACTGATGGCAACGAATGGTCAGGAAGGGGTAGATATTGCTACAAAGGAGCTTCCGGATTTGATCATTTGTGATGTGATGATGCCAGTGAAAGATGGATTTGAATGTTGTCGGGAAGTGAAAGAGGGATTGGAAACATGTAATATTCCTTTTATTATGCTGACTGCGAAGGTGGAAGATGAAGATATTATTCATGGCTTGGAGATGGGAGCGGATGACTATATTTTGAAACCGTTTACTCCCGGTATATTGAAGGCGAAGATACATAATCTTATTAATGGGCGGATTACTTTGAAGCAGACATATACAAGATTATTTACTTTGCCGGGAACGGATAGTGTAACGGAAAAGAATGAAGTAGATACCGTCAAGGATGAGGTGGAAGTAGAAGATTCGTTTATCAGTTCAGTGATCAAGATTGTGGAAGCTGATTTCAGTGTGAAAAAGTTGGCTTCGGAGATGAACATGAGCCAGCCTACATTATATCGCAAGGTAAAACAAAGTACTGATTATACCATTATAGAACTTATCCGCGGAGTACGTATGCGCCGGGCAGCAGTCTTATTGAAAACGAAGAAACATGGAGTGCAGGACGTCGCTGAAATGGTGGGGTATAATGATATTCCGACCTTTAGAAAGCATTTTGTGGACGCATTTGGCACGACTCCTTCTACTTATGAATGAAAAAATGACTACTTTTGCACGCGAAAACTCTTAAAAGTAGGAACGAACGTGCAAAGGTATTTTATTTATTTGGCTTATGACGGGACCAATTATCACGGTTGGCAGATTCAACCTAATGGAATCAGTGTGCAGGAATGCCTGATGAAAGCATTGTCCACATTCCTACGTCATGATATTGAAGTGATAGGTGCGGGGCGTACGGATGCAGGTGTACATGCTTCTCTGATGGTGGCACATTTTGATTACGAAGAATGGCTTGATATTGATTCTG
>ERZ826016.1904-NODE-1904-length-17816-cov-3.626823_pt1 | contig 17816 bp, 15 predicted proteins | sample MGYA00519872_ERZ826016 | MGnify/ENA primary metagenome ERZ826016 (study PRJEB31778, sample SAMEA3449218) | human gut metagenome | biome: human gut; feature: human-associated habitat; material: faeces | place: United Kingdom | collected 2010/2012 ... | reverse complement strand
AAGTTGCAAATTGGAGGGGTGACTGATGGTAAGATATCTGACGCGGCAGCGCAAGCAGCTTCTCGAATATCTTTCAGAGCATACAGATGAACAGATGACCGCACGGCAGATAGCCGATGCACTGACGGCAGAGAGTATCAGCATCAGCGCCGTTTATCGTAATTTATCCGCCTTGGAGGAGGAGGGAATTCTGAAGCGCAGTATCCGAGAGAACACCAGAGAGGTGTATTATCAATATATTGCCGCAGAGGAATGTAAGGACAGTCTGCATCTATCCTGTCGGGTATGCGGCAAAAGCATTCATCTTGGAGAAAAGGAAGCGGCGCAGCTTCTGCAGAGCACGTTGGAAAGCACAGGCTTTCAAATCGACAAAACGGAAACGATTCTGTATGGCGTTTGTGCCGATTGCAGAAAATAAAAGAGTAGAAAATAGAAGGGTGGTGAGCAGAATGGAAAGAAAAAAGAGAAATAGAATTGCAGCATTGCTTCTTGCCGTGACCATTCTGGTCATCATGCTTTACTCTGCTTTTTTTGTTGCGGCAGAAGCCGACCACGATTGCGTGGGCGAAGGCTGCCCGATTTGCTATCAGGTTGATGCTTGCCAAAACACACTGAAAAGCCTTTCGCTTGCTGTATGCGTTACAGCCGTTGCTGTTGCGTTTACATATATTTTGTGCAGGTGTATTTCTCTCTGCACGGACTATGCACAAAGAGATACCTTGGTATCTCTCAAGGTGAAGCTTTCGAATTAAATAAGAGCCTTTTACAAGGGTGAAGTCTATCTGTTTTCGGATAGGCTTTTGCGGCGTTGCTGTTACCCTTGTATTTTTGTGCCTATTTTTAGTTCTTATTATAATTCGGAGGTAAATATAATCATGAAAAAGATAACTGCGCTGCTGCTTGCGCTTTTCATGCTTGTCGCCGCTCTTGCCGGCTGCGGAAAGCAGAATGATACCAATCAGACAGACAAACTGAGCATTGTCACCACCATTTTTCCTGAATATGACTGGGTTAGGGAAATCCTTGGTGAAAAGGCTGATAACGCAGAAATTACAATGCTGCTGGATAACGGCGTTGACCTGCACAGCTATCAGCCTACCGCTGATGATATTGTTAAAATCTCAGATTGCGACCTGTTTATCTATGTAGGCGGCGAGTCCGACGAATGGGTGGAGGATGCTCTGAGAAATGCCGCCAACGGGAATATGAAGGTTATCAATTTGCTGGAGGTACTGGGTGATTCCGTAAAAACGGAAGAAATCGTTGAGGGGATGCAGGAGGCGGAGCACGAGCACGAGGATGCAGAGGAGCACGAGCACGAGGAGGAAGCTGACGAGCATGTTTGGCTGTCCCTGAAAAATGCCAAAATGCTGGTCAGAGTGATTTCCAAAGCCTTGCAGGAGCTTGATCCCGATAGCAAGGATATCTATGCCGCCAATGCCGATGCTTATGTAAAGAAGCTGTCTGCTCTTGATGCAGAGTATCAAGCAGCCGTGGATGCAGCAAGCAATAAAACCATCCTGTTTGGCGATCGTTTTCCGTTCCGCTATCTGGTGGATGATTACGGTCTGCACTACTATGCTGCTTTTGTTGGCTGCTCCGCTGAAACCGAAGCCGGCTTTGAGACCATTTCGTTCCTTGCCAAGAGGGTGGACGAATGGAAACTGCCCTGCGTGTTGACTATTGAGGGCGCACAGCACAAGATTGCCGAAACCGTTGTCCGGAACACGACAGCGAAAAATCAAAGGGTGCTGACGATGGATTCCATGCAGTCCACCACTTCTAAAGATGTGAAAAACGGCACGACTTACCTCTCCGTTATGGAGAAAAACCTTTCCGTGCTGAAGGAAGCATTGAGATAAGGAGGCAGGTTCATGGCTCAGCTCACTTGCCAAAGGCTCTGCGTCGGCTATGAGGGAAAGTCCGTTCTGCAGGAACTCAATTTTGAGGTTTTTGCAGGCGACTATCTCTGCATCGTAGGAGAAAATGGTTCCGGCAAGAGTACACTTATGAAAACGATTCTCGGCTTGCAGCCACCTATCAGCGGCAAAATTTTGACAGGCGATGGGCTGAGGAAAAATGAAATCGGCTATCTGCCGCAGCAGACCGTTGTCCAGAAGGACTTTCCGGCAGCTGTGAGAGAAATCGTTCTCTCCGGGTGTCAGGGACGCTGTGGCAGCCGTCCTTTTTATAGTAAAGAAGAAAAGCAGCTTGCGGCGGCGGCTATGGACAGGATGCAGCTTGCGCAGCTTGCAAAACGCTGCTATCGGGAGTTGTCCGGCGGACAGCAGCAGAGGGTTCTGCTTGCTCGTGCGCTGTGTGCCACCCGAAAAATGTTGCTTCTCGACGAGCCTGTTTCCGGGCTTGATCCCAAGGCGACAGCGGAAATGTATGCGCTTATCGAAGAGCTTAACCGAAACGATGGCATTACGGTAATTATGATTTCGCACGATATTACTGCCGCAGTTCAATATGCCAGCCATCTTCTGCATATTGGAGACACCGTTTTTTTCGGAACAAAAGCGGAATATCTCAGAAGCCCGCAGGGGCGGCTGTTTGCCGCAGAGAAGGGGGGCGATGAACAATGACCGCTATTTTGGAAAAGCTGACCCTCTATTGGACATATCCCTTTGTCCGCTATGCGCTGGTAGTCGGCGTGCTGATTGCGCTATGCTCGTCTTTGCTGGGCGTGACGCTGGTGCTGAAACGGTTTTCCTTCATCGGCGACGGACTTTCCCATGTGGCGTTTGGTGCAATGGCGATTGCCGCCGTGCTGCAAATCACAAATGAAATGCCACTGGTAATGGTCATTACGATCAGCAGCGCCGTGTTGCTTTTGCGTACAGGGCAGAACGCGAAAATCAAGGGCGATGCGGCGATTGCCATGATTTCGGTGGGAGCGCTTGCCATCGGCTATCTGGTGATGAATATTTTCTCCACCTCATCCAACCTTTCGGGCGATGTGTGCAGTACACTGTTTGGCTCCACCTCCATCCTGACACTGTCTCCTGTAGAAGTGTGGCTTTGCGTTGGAATGTCGGTGCTGGTTGTGGTGGTGTTTATCCTGTTTTACAATAAAATCTTCGCTGTGACCTTTGACGAGGACTTTGCAAGGGCAACCGGCACAAAGGCAGGGCTTTACAATCTGCTGATTGCCATCGTTGTTGCCATCATCATCGTGCTGGCGATGAACCTTGTCGGCTCTCTGCTCATCTCCGCACTGGTAATTTTTCCGGCGTTGTCCGCTATGCGGATGTTCAAGAGCTTCCGCAGCGTGACGATCTGTGCCGCAGTTTTGTCGGTGTTGTGTTCGCTGATTGGTATTCTGGCATCTATCCTCGCCGGAACACCGGTAGGCTCGACAATCGTTGCTGTTCAGATTGTCGCTTTTGGTCTATCGTGGCTGGCAGGTACGGCTATCGGAGGTGTGAGAAAATGAAAAAACTGTTTTGCGTAGTATTGATTATCCTGATGCTTTGCTCTCTTGTCGCCTGCGGAGGTGAGGGGGATAAAGAGACAGCCGATAATCAGACACCGAATGCCTCTGCTTCACAAAATCAATCGATGGAAAAGGAATCGGGGTCTGCGCCTGCTGCCTCCGCGCCTGTGCAAAGCGCAGACGGCATTGATGTTGACCTGACAAAGCTCAGCAGTACAATGGTCTATTCTGAGGTTTACAATATGCTCTATACCCCTGATGACTATATTGGGAAAACGGTTAAAATGAAGGGTGCTTTTGCATATTACGAGGACCCCGAAACAAAGGAACAATATTTTGCCTGCATTATTGCCGATGCGATGGCTTGCTGTTCACAGGGATTGGATTTTATTCCGACCGATGAGTACACCTATCCGGACGATTATCCGGAGCTAAACGCAGAGATAACCGTCACGGGGACCTTTGAGATTTATGAGAAAAACGGAATAAAGTATTGTAGGCTTGCGAATGCTGCGATTGAGAGATAAGGCTGATGGTGTGCTCTGCTTTCCGAAGCATGATTCAAAAAGTGGTGACAAGAAAATGCTCTGTATGTTGCACTATAATTTGCTATCAGAGAAGGGCTTATAATTAAATATCTGAACGAAACAAAGGCAGCTGACGAAAAAATTGCAGCTGCCTTTGTTGTTTGAAAAACTGCGTATACAGGAGGGTAAAGGGCTGTTTTGTGTAAATGCAAGAAAAAAGCAAGAATATAAGCGTGGCGTTTTTTGCGAATGATGTTAAAATAGCAATATATGTATCGCAAAGGAGGAGCTATTTCGTGTCAAAAACAACCTTGATTGATTGTTGTATCAAAAAATACGCTTATCGTGAAATATCGGAAATTTATAAAGAGATTGGGGCTTCCCCGCAGGGACTGTTTCCCGAACAGGTGGATGGCATGCGCCGGAGATACGGCGAAAACAGCTTTGCAAAACGGAAGAAGGATACCATGCTGCGCTGCTTGCGTCGTGCCTTTATCAACCCGTTTCATATTATTCTTTTTGTGCTTGGGATGATTTCCTTGGCAACCGATGTTGTGCTTGCCTCTAATTTTGCCAGAAACGCCACCACTGCTATCATCATTTTCTCCATGATTTTGACGAGCGGTGTAATCCGTCTGATTCAGGAGCTGCGGGCGAAGAATGCGGCGCAGCAGCTGGAACGGCTGATTCACGAAAGCATTACGGTTCGGCGAGCGGGAGATCTGCAGGAAATCGCAGCGGAAGAATTGGTGGTTGGGGATATTGTTCTGCTTTCGGCGGGAGACCGCGTGCCTGCGGATATCCGTTTGACGAAGGTCAGTGATTTATTTATTTCGCAGGCTGCCATCACGGGCGAAAGTGCGATTCTGGAAAAAAATTGCAATACCCTCAGCTATGGCAGTACGGAAACGCTGACACAGCTTGAAAACCTTGCCTTTATGGCAACAACGGTTATCGGCGGCAAGGGCGAGGGAATTGTGCTTGCGGTTGGGAAGGATACGTTATACGGCAGCTTTGAAAAATCGGATGCAGAGGAGAAGCAGTCATTCCAAAAGGGTGCCAATTCGATTGCATGGGTAATGCTTCGCTTTATTGTGGTGCTGATTCCCATTGTGTTTGTGCTGTTAAGGCTGACGGGCGGAAAATGGTTGGAATCCTTTGCGTTTGCGCTTTCCGTTGCGGTAGGGCTGATGCCGGAAATGCTGCCGATGGTAATTACCGCCTGCCTTGCGAGGGGCAGCCTGAGCATGAGCCGTAAGCAGACCATCATCAATGATTTTCAGCAAAAATTCCGGTGAAATTGCGGCAGCCTCCGCAGGCAGCGCCATCATCAAGGATATCAACGCCATGCAGGGCTTTGGCAGTATGGATGTGCTTTGTATGGATAAAACGGGAACGCTGACGAATGAGAGCATTTTGCTGGAATACTACATGGATGTGCTGGGGAACGAAAGCACAAGGGTGCTGGATTTTGCCTTTTTGAACAGCATGTATCATTCGGGTGTATGCAATCCCATAGATAATGCCATTCTTGCGTGCCAGACAATGCCGGGGCGCAGTGCGTATTATACAAGATTGCTTGCGCAGTATCAAAAAACGGACGAGATTCCATTTGATTATGCCCGTAAATTTGTCAGCACGCTTGTGACGGAGGCAGACGGAGCAGGGCAGCTCATTATCAAGGGGGATATTGCGCATGTTGTGGCGCGCTGCGGCTTTGTGGAATATCGGGATGCCATTTTGCCGATGGATGAGGATAAGATGCGAAGCGTGGCCTCTGTGGTGGATGAAATGCTGCAGGATGGGATGAAGGTGATTGCTGTTGCACGAAAGAGGATAGAAAAGCAAAATCGGATTTTGCCGGAGGATGAACAAAGCATGATTTTGATGGGCTATCTTGCCTTTTTTGATGCACCGAAGAAAACCGCAAAAACCTCTGTGGAGGCGCTCAAAAGGCTGAAGGTTACCCCGAAGATTCTGACGGGAGACCAAGCAGATGTGGCAGTTTCCGTCTGCCGCAGGGTGGGGATTCCTTCCGAAACGGTGCTGACAGGTGCGCAGATGGATGAGATGACGGATGTGGCACTTGGCACAGCGGTTGAAAAAATCCATGTCTTTGCGGAGCTGACACCGGGGCAAAAGGTGCGTCTGGTTTCTGCCTTGAGCCAAAATGGGCATACTGTCGGATTTTTGGGGGATGGCATTAACGATATTCCTGCACTTTGTGAGGCAAATGTAGGCATTTCGGTGGATACTGCCGTGGATGCGGCGAAGGATGCGGCGGATGTGGTGCTGTTGCAAAAGGATTTGGGTGTGCTGGAGCAGGGCATTTTGGAGGGGCGAAAAACTTTTACCAATATGCTCAAATATATTAAAATTACAGCAAGTTCGAACTTCGGCAACATTTTTTCCATTGTGTGTGCCAGTGCGTTTTTGCCGTTTTTGCCAATGACCTCCTTGCAGATTTTGCTGTTGAATCTGCTGTATGATGTGCTGTGTATCATTCTGCCCTGGGATAATGTGGATGAGGAGGAAACTCTTTCTCCAAGGGATTGGTCCGGGAGGACATTGGGGCGGTTTATGCTTTCCTTTGGGCCAATCAGCTCTTTGTTTGATATCGTGACGTTTTTGTTTTTGTATTATATGCTTTGCCCGATGCTGTGCGGCGGAGTGACGTATCAAAGCCTTACCGATTCTGCAATGCAGATGCAATATATAGCTCTGTTTCAGACGGGGTGGTTTTTGGAGTCCATGTGGACACAGGTGTTGATTCTGCATTTCCTGCGTACACGAAAGATTCCCTTTGTGCAAAGCAGACCATCTGCACCGGTGATTTGCATTACCCTTGCGGGTATCATTGCTTTTACCGCAATTACCTTTACCAAGGGGGCGGCATTTTTCGGCCTGACGCATTTGCCATTTTGGTATTTCATATTTTTGTTGATTGTGGCATTGCTGTATATGCTTCTGACAACGGTGGTTAAGGCCTTTTATCAGAAGAAATATCATGAGCTGATTTGAAAGGAGGAATCCGTCGTGAAAAAGAAGATTGGTTTTGTTTCAATGGATTCTGTCCTTGCACAATGGCTGCTGGAGAAGCTGATACAGGAGCCGCCGGAAAGTGAATGTGCGGAGGATTTGCTTTCGGGCATACATGATATGCTCAGCGGAGAGGCAACGTCACTGCTTTTGAGTACCTCGAAGGAGGCGGAGTCCTCTCTCCCGCCCTCCGATGAAATACGAATCGGTGCGCTGGAAATTTATCCGAAGAGCAGGAGAGTGAGGATGCAGGGAGCGGAGGTTTCTCTTACGCCGAAGGAGTTTGAAATCCTCTATTTTCTTGCACAAAACAGAGGAGAGGTTTTTACAAAGGAGCAAATCTATAAAGCGGTTTGGTCTGAAAATTATCTTTTGGATGACAGCAATATCATGGCGTTCATCCGAAAGCTGCGAAAGAAAATCGAACCCAATCCGGATGAGCCGAAATATATTCTGACGATTTGGGGCATTGGCTATAAATTTAATGATCGGGTGTAACAAATTTGGCGGGCATATTTTTGTCCGCCAAAATTCTTGCTAAATCGCAAGGAAATCGCAAGGTTTTAATCATGTGATTTTCCTTGCGATTTTTGTATTCTGTGAAAGGCACCGAGAGAAATGGTACCTACAAGCCATTGGTTTGCGATTGCCATGATTGCATGGTTCATTGTGGCAGGCTTTGATGTTTGGTATATCGAAAAAAGCAATCGGTATTACAGAAAATAATCGCAGAAAAAGGAGGTATGAGAAATGAACAAGAAAGAAAACCGCATGGCTGTGCGGCAGACGGTGGAAAAGGCAGTGCTGCGGGATGAGCAGAACCAGCGTATTCAATTTGCGGCTGCCAATCCTGTGCAGGAGGTTTTGAAAAGCCTGCATACCACCCTGCGGGGACTGGATGCAGAGGCAGTGGCGGTCAGCCGCACCAAGTACGGCTCAAATAAAGTGACACATGAGAAAAAGCAATCTCTGGCGAAATGTCTGGCAGGTGCTTTTATCAATCCATTTACGGCGATTTTGTTCTGTCTGGCTGTGGTATCCACCATAACGGATATGGTGTTCCCTTATTTTGCACTTTTGGGGAGCGCGCCGGAGGACTTTGATCCCTTAACCGTAGTCATCATTTTGACAATGGTTATTATTTCCGGCACACTGCGCTTTGTGCAGGAATCCAGAAGCGGCAATGCAGCGGAAAAGCTGCTGGCAATGATAACAACGACCTGCACCGTTACTCGCAGAGAGCAGGAAAAGATAGAAATTCCGATGGATGATTTGGTTGTGGGCGACATTGTGCATTTGGCGGCAGGGGATATGATTCCTGCGGATGTCCGCATTTTAGAGGCGAAGGACTTATTCATCAGCCAATCCAGCTTGACGGGCGAAAGTGAGCCTATCGAAAAAACACCGAGCAGAAGTGTGCAGAAGGAGAGTATAACCGATTATACCAATATTGCATTCATGGGAAGCAACGTGATTTCGGGCAGTGCAGCTGCGGTTGTTGTCAGCACCGGAGACGCTACGCTGTTTGGCTCTATGGCATCTGCGATTGCAGGGGAGGCTGTGGAGACGAGCTTTACCAAGGGGGTCAATGCGGTTTCGTGGGTGTTGATTCGGTTTATGCTTGTCATGGTGCCTCTTGTTTTCTTTATCAACGGGATTACGAAGGGGGACTGGCTGAATGCCTTTTTGTTTGGCATCTCGATTGCTGTCGGCTTAACACCGGAAATGCTGCCCATGATTGTGACAACCTGCCTTGCCAAAGGTGCGGTTTCGATGAGCAAAAAGCAGACTATTGTGAAGAATCTCAATTCGATTCAGAATTTTGGTGCGATGGATATTCTTTGCACCGACAAAACAGGGACACTCACGCAGGATAGAGTTGTTTTGGAATATCATTGGAATGTAAACGGCGAGGATGATACAAGAGTACTGCGCCATGCCTACTTAAACAGCTATTTCCAGACAGGCTATAAAAACCTGATGGATGTGGCGATTATTCATAAAACGGAGGAGGCAGAGGAGACCGATTCCAGATTACTGGATTTGTCCGAAAACTACGTGAAGGTGGATGAAATTCCCTTTGATTTCACACGCCGCCGTTTGACAACTGTGGTGCAGGATAAAAACGGAAAGACGCAGATGGTAACCAAGGGGGCTGTGGAGGAAATGCTCTCCATTTGTGCCTATGCAGAGTGCGACGGCAGTGTGCATCCTCTTACGAAGGAGGTTCGCCGGCGGATTTTGAAAACAGTGGATGAGCTGAATGAAAAAGGCTTCCGTGTGCTTGCGATAGCACAGAAAAGTAACCCTTCTCCTGTAGAGTCTTTTGGTGTGAAGGATGAGTGTGATATGGTGCTGATTGGATATCTTGCCTTCTTAGATCCCCCGAAGGAATCCACGGCAGATGCCATTCGCGCATTGCAGGCGCATGGCGTGACAACAAAAATTTTGACGGGCGATAATGATAAGGTAACACGCACCATTTGTAAGCAGGTGGGGCTTGAGGTACGCAATATGCTCCTTGGCTCTGATTTGGACGGCATGACGGATGAAGCCCTTGCAAGAGCGGCAGAGACAACGGATGTTTTTGCAAAGCTGACACCCGACCAGAAATCCCGCGTGGTTTCGGTTCTGCGGGGAAACGGGCATACGGTTGGCTTTATGGGGGATGGCATCAATGATGCCGCCGCTATGAAGTCTGCGGATATCGGCATTTCTGTAGATACTGCGGTTGATGTGGCAAAGGAATCGGCAGATATCATTCTTTTGGAAAAGAATTTGATGGTTTTGGAGCAGGGAATCATCGAGGGGCGCAAAACCTATGCGAATATGATGAAGTATATCAAAATGACAGCATCTTCCAATTTCGGCAATATGTTTTCGGTATTGGCGGCATCTGCACTGCTGCCCTTCCTGCCGATGATGAGCGTGCATTTGATTTTCCTGAATTTGATTTATGATTTATCCTGCACAGCAATCCCTTGGGATAATGTGGATGAGGAATTTATCGCAAAGCCGAGAAAATGGGATGCCTCCAGTGTGGGCAGCTTTATGATTTGGATTGGGCCTACCAGCTCCATCTTTGATTTTACAACCTACATTTTTATGTATTTTGTGTTCTGCCCGCTGTTTATCTCGAAGGGGATTTTGTTCAATGACTTGGCGGCGCACTATAGCGGCGCAGAGCTTGCGGCAATGCAGGCGCGGTATATCGGGCTGTTCCAGGCAGGGTGGTTTGTGGAATCCATGTGGAGCCAAACACTGGTTATTCACATGATTCGTACCCCCAAGCTGCCGTTTTTGCAAAGCCGTGCCTCTGCCTCTGTGACACTTCTGACTATGACAGGCATTGCCGTTTTGACAGTGATTCCCTTCACGGCATTCGGAAGAGTGCTTGGGTTTGTGGCTTTGCCTGCCGCATATTTTGCATATTTGATTCCCTGTATTCTGCTGTATATGATATTGGCAACCAGCTTGAAAAAGGCCTATGTTCGTCATTATGGCGAGCTGTTATAGGAGGTGTAGGAAATGATGAATTGGAAAGAAATCTGGGTATCGCTTTTCGGAGGCTGTGAATGGCTTGGCTTGAATATCGGCTTTTGGGTATCCATGACTGTGGTAATCGGGATTGTTATTCTGATGAATGTTGTATTTTGGGGCATGAAGCCGCAAACGCAAAAGAAAGAAAAATAAAAGCAGGAGGTCTTTTTCGCTTTTGGAAAAGGCCTTCTGCTTTTTTGATATAGCTGTATCCATCCCTTTTGCAGGGTGCTTTTGCGTTGGCTTTACAAACATTTAACGGAAAGAAGGGCTTTTATTTTACAAAAAAATCTTATCATAAGACTGTATCCTTTTGCCATGAAGCAGAAGGGTGCGATCTTTTATATATATTAAGGAGGGAAAGAATGATTGCTGCAGTGATTGACATCGGTTCAAATACAATGCGGATGTCTGTATATAAAATCGAAGGACAGAAATTTACGGTTCTGCTTTCAAAAAAGGAAACGGCAGGCTTGGTCAATTATATCACAGAGGGGGAAATGTCCGAGGAGGGCATTGGTGTTCTTATTGATGTGCTTCAACAATTTTGCAGTTCCCTAGAGGAGATTTCCGTTAATAGCATCAATGCCTTTGCAACGGCATCCCTGCGAAATGTTGCCAATTCCGAACAGGTGCTTGCGCGCGTTTTTCATGCGGTTGGGCTGAAGGTAGAATTGCTTTCGGGGGAGGAGGAGGCGATTTTGAGCTTTTCGGGAGCGGTTCATGCTTCTCCGTTTGCGGATGGCTGTCTTTTCGACTTGGGCGGCGGCAGTACGGAAGTTGTCGCCTTTCGGGAAAGGAAGCCCTATTATGCCAAGAGCATGAATATTGGGTGTTTAAACCTTTATAAACGATATGTCAAAAAAATTTGGCCAAAGAAGCTTGAAATTGAGGAGATGAAGCTGTTTATCGAAAGAAATCTTGCGGAGGCGGCATTGCCGGAGCATCCACAGCCGTTGCTGATTGGTGTCGGCGGTACGGCAAGGAGCCTGCTGGAGCTTATCAATCTGCGGGAAAAGCGGGATGCTTCCCATAGGGAAATTACAATGGAGGAATTGCATACATGCGTTTCCTTTCTGCTGAAAAGGGATACCAATGCCAAGGATGCGGTGCTGAAGAAATGTCCGGATCGGATTCATACGATTATACCGGGGGCGTTGCTGATGCAGGCCTTGGCGAAAAAAATGAAGGCAGAACGGTTATACATTAGTGAATATGGTGTAAGAGAGGGTTATTTATGGAAAGAGTTTATCAAAACAACGATTTGAGTTATACGCAAAACAGAGAATTAAGCTGGCTGCAATTTGATTTGCGAGTGCTGGAGGAGGCGGAGAACGAGGAGGTTCCTTTACTGGAAAGACTGCGGTTTGCCTCGATTTTTACAACAAATCTGGATGAATTTTTAATGGTTCGTGTCGGCACCCTGATTGACCTTTCCATTGTGGAGCCGGATGAGCGGGATAACAAAAGCGGCTTAACACCTGCCGAGCAGCTTGCAAGGATTTATGAGGCGGTTCCGCCGATGCTGCGCCGCAGAGAAAAGGCTTATGCGCATATTATGAAGCAGCTGAATAAACAGGGGATAACAGAGGTGGATATTTCTGAATTAAAGGGAAAGGAAGAAGCCTTTGTGCAGGAGTATTTTGATAAAAATATTCGTCCCTTGCTGTGTCCGCAAATTATCGACCGCTCCCATCCGTTTCCTCATTTGAAAAATAAGGCATTATATGCGGCGGCACTGCTGCGCGCGGGAGAAAAGAAGATTTTGGGAATCGTAGGTGTACCGGATGCACTGCCTGCTCTGGTCTATTTGCCGACAGAAAAGGGGGTTCGCTTTTTAAGAACAGAAAGGATTGTGCTGGAAAATTTAAATCGAATTTTTAAAATTTATACCGCAGAGGAGCAGGCGATTATTTGCGTAACCAGAAATGCGGATATCAGTCTGGAGCATGACGAAATGGGAGAGGAGGCACCCGACTACAGAGAGCAAATGTCTAAGCTGCTACGTGCAAGAGACCGCTTGGCACCCGTTTGGCTTGAGGTGGAAGGGAATACCCATAAATTAGGGAAGCTGCTGGCTGAAAAATTGGGCTTGAAAAAATATCAGGTGTATTATGCAAAATGCCCCGCAGTGCTTTCTTGGGCATATCAGCTTGCGGAGGATAGAAAGGATTTGCTTTATCCTGCCTTCCATTCGCAAAAGCCTACCTATTTAACGGAGGATATGCCGATGAAGCAGCAGATTCGCCAAAGAGATATTTTGCTGTTCTATCCCTATCATTCCATGCAGCCGTTTTTGAATTTGCTGAAGGAGGCGGCCTGGGATAAATCGGTTGTTTCCATCAATATTACATTATACAGATTGGCACGAAATTCTCAGGTTGTAAAGTATCTGGTTGAGGCTGCGGAGAATGGGAAGAATGTTACGGTTTTGGTAGAGCTGAGAGCCAGATTCGATGAAAAGAATAATATCGAGTGGGCAAAGGTGCTGGAGGAGGCAGGCTGCCGCATCGTTTATGGGCAGGAGGGCTTTAAATGTCATTCCAAGATATGCTTGATTACATATCAGGAGCGGAACACGATTTCCTACATCACGCAAATCGGCACAGGGAATTACAATGAAAAAACAGCAGGACTTTATACGGATTTTTGCTTGATGAGTGCGAATGAGGAGCTAGGACAAAATGCGGCTGCATTTTTTTCCAATATGTTGATTGGGAATTTGGAGGAAAGCTATTCCCGCCTGCTGATTGCGCCCTATGATATGAAAAAGGGACTGCTTCGCTTGATTGACAATGAGATTGCAAAGGGGAAGAATGGCAGAATCATCATTAAAACAAATTCCATCACAGAGCGGGATTTGATTGATAAGCTATCCGAGGCCTCCTGTGCAGGCGTGCAGATTGATTTAATCGTGCGTGGGATTTGCTGTATTTTACCAGGGATTCCCGAAAAAACCGAGAATATTCGCGTGACGAGCATTGTCGGGCGCTTTTTGGAGCATTCCCGTATTTATTGCTTTGGCAAGGGAGAGGCACGGCAGATTTATATTTCCTCGGCAGATATCATGACAAGAAACCAGCAGCGCAGGGTGGAAATTGCTGCCCCGATTCTTTCCAAGGAGCACAAGGATTGGTTTTCCTTCTATCTGGATTTGATTTTGATGGATAATGTGAAGGCAAGAGAATTGACCTCCTTGGGTACTTATGTGAAGAAGGGGAAAAACGGGAGAGATAAGATTGGTGTGCAGCAGTATTATATTGACCATCCCATCCAGTTTGCAAAATCTGAGATACAGAAAAACGGTTTCCTGTGGAGACTGGAAAGATTGCTTGCAAGGGTGTAAGGAGAAGAAAGAGGGAAAGAATATGTCAAATAAACAGGTGAAGCTGCAGCACGTCGCTGATGCGTCAGTTCTTTATCATTACACAAAAAGCAAGGGAGTCAACGGGATTTTACATTCAAATTGTTTTTGGGCAACCAAAAGCGATTTTTTGAATGACCCCAAGGAGTTTTCTTATATTGAAACGATTATTCGTGAGGTCTGCTGTGAGTTAATCGAGGAAAAATCCCTGTGCGATATGTTTTTAGAGGATGTTTTGGAGGAAAATATTCTCTGCGGCGGCGGCAGGAGCAAGGAATATTTCGTGCTGTCCTTTTCTAATTGCAGAGACAGCATTACCATGTGGTCTGAATTTGGGAATGAAACCGGCTATAACATCGGCTTTGACAGCAAGCGGCTGATTGCACGCATTGAAGAAAACAATACCATTGAGTATCATGGCTTGGTGCTGTATGAAATGGAAGAACAGAAAAAGATTGTTCGCAGAATTTTAAACGAAGGGATTCCGAATGAAATGCAGCTTTCCTTTTCAGAGATTATCGAGGCAGGTGCAAAAAACAGAGATTGTGAGGAATATAAAAAGGCATGCAGAAAATTCCAGAAAATCACAGCGATTTATGCCATGTTTTTCAAAAACAGTGCCTTTCGGGAGGAGCAGGAATATCGGTTTATCTTCAAAAAGAAGGGGACGGGTCTTTATAGAGAGAAGGACGGCTTTCTTATTCCCTATGTGCAAATTCAACTGACGGATAAATTGCTTCCGATTAAAGAAATTGTAGTAGCGCCGAAAAACCATATTGATTTGGCAAAAAAGGGTATGGAATATATGATAGCAGAAAAAGGCTATGATGCGCAGGTATCCCTTTCCAATATCAATTTAAGATATTAAGGGAAAAGGATAATTGTGATAGATGGCTTGTTTCCACCTGTTCAGATGCGGAAAAATGAAAAAAAATTCCTCTATTTTACAGCTGCATAAGTGTTGAATGGAAAAAATATGTATAATTTATTCATTCTTTCGTTACAAAAAATTTACAAAAAACTTTTGTTAGCACTCTTTACAAGCGAGTGCTAACAGTATATAATAGGTCTTGTGATAAGGAGATACCCGAATGGAGCTATCCCCCATCACCTGAATTTGTAAAAAACATTTGAAAGGTGGAATGGTTATGAACTTACAGAAATTTACACAAAAATCTTTGGAGGCCATTCAAAACGCCCAGTCGAATGCAGTTGAATATGGGAATCCGCAGTTGGATCAGCAGCATTTGCTGTTGGCTTTGCTCCAGCAGGAGGATGGCTTGATTCCGGGACTGCTGCAGAAGATGAATATCAATGTCAACGGCTTGACGCAGGCAGTGGAGAATGAGGTAAAACGGCTGCCTCGTGTCAGCGGCGGCGAAACAAGAGTTGCGGTTGATCTGGAAAAAGCACTGACCGCGGCAGAAAAGCTGGCAGAAAATATGACGGACGAATATGTTTCCGTAGAGCATATCTTTATGGCAATGGTCAATGCACCCAATGCCGCTTTGAAGGAGCTGTTCCGTCAGTACAATGTGGACAGAGACGGCTTTATGAAAATTCTGGCAACCGTTCGTGGCAACACCAGAGTAACCAGTGATTCTCCCGAAGCAACCTATGATGCTTTAAAGAAATATGGCACAGACCTGGTGGAAAAGGCAAGAAGCAAAAAGCTTGATCCTGTGATTGGGCGTGACGATGAAATCAGAAACGTCATCCGTATTCTGTCCAGAAAGACGAAAAACAACCCTGTTCTGATTGGTGAACCCGGTGTCGGCAAAACCGCCATTGCAGAAGGTTTGGCACAGCGTATCGTGAAAGAGGATGTACCCAACAGCCTGAAGGATAAAACCATCTTCTCTCTGGATATGGGTTCTCTGATTGCAGGCGCAAAATTCCGTGGTGAATTTGAGGAGAGACTGAAAGCCGTTCTGAATGAGGTTAGAAAGAGCGAAGGTAAGATTATCCTCTTTATTGATGAGCTGCATACGATTGTTGGTGCAGGCAAAACGGACGGCGCAATGGATGCAGGCAACCTGCTGAAGCCTATGCTGGCAAGAGGTGAGCTGCATTGTATCGGTGCAACTACACTGAATGAATACAGACAGTATGTGGAAAAAGACCCTGCTCTGGAACGTCGGTTCCAGCCGGTTATGGTCAATGAGCCTACGGTTGAGGATACCATCGCTATTCTGCGTGGTCTGAAGGAAAGATATGAGGTTTATCATGGCGTAAAAATTCAGGATCAGGCAATCATTGCGGCGGCAACCCTGTCCAACAGATACATTTCGGATAGATTCCTGCCCGATAAAGCCATTGACTTGGTGGATGAAGCGTGCGCGATGATTCGTACCGAAATGGACTCCATGCCGACCGAACTGGATGTCATCCAGAGAAAAATCATTCAGCATGAAATTGAAGAAGCGGCACTGAAAAAAGAGGACGATAAGCTGTCTAAGGAGCATTTGCAGGAAATCCAGAAGGAACTGGCTGAAATGCGTGAAAACTTCTCTGCTTTGCAGGCAAAATGGCAGAATGAAAAGGATGCCATCGGCGTTGTGCAGAAGCTGAGAGAGGAAATTGAAGATGTCAATGCCGAAATCGAAGCGGCAGAAAGAAAATATGACCTGAATAAGGCGGCAGAGCTGAAATACGGCAAGTTGCCTCAGCTCCAGAAGGAATTGCAGGAGAAGGAACACCTTGCAGAGGAAAACAGCGGCAGAAATACCCTGCTGCGTGACAAAGTAACAGAAGAAGAAATCGCCCGTATCATTGAGCGTTGGACAGGGATTCCTGTTGCAAAGCTGATGGAGGGCGAGCGGGATAAGCTGTTGCATCTGGAGGATATTCTGCACGAAAGAGTTGTCGGGCAGGAGGAAGCCGTTACAAAGGTTTCCGAAGCAATTCTGAGAAGCCGTGCCGGCATCCAGAGTGCAAACAGACCCATTGGTTCGTTCCTGTTCCTTGGCCCTACCGGTGTTGGTAAGACCGAGCTGGCAAAAACACTGGCAGAATGCCTGTTTGACGATGAAAAGAACATGGTTCGTATCGATATGACGGAATACATGGAGAAATTCAGTGTGTCTCGTCTGATCGGTGCGCCTCCGGGATATGTGGGTTATGAGGAGGGTGGTCAGCTGACTGAGGCTGTGCGCCGCCATCCCTACAGCGTTGTGCTGTTTGATGAGGTGGAAAAAGCCCACCCGGATGTGTTCAACATTCTGCTGCAAGTCCTTGACGATGGCCGTATTACCGACAGCCAGGGCCGTACCGTGGACTTTAAGAACACCATCATCATCCTGACCTCCAACCTTGGCTCTGACATCATTCTGGAAGACCTGGAAAAGAACCGTGCCAACGGCAAGAACGAACTGTCCGCCGAAGCGCGTGACAAGATCGACCTGCTGCTCAAGCGCCAGTTCCGCCCGGAGTTCCTGAACCGTCTGGACGATATTGTCTACTACAAGAGCCTGACCAAGGATGAGATTGGCGGCATTGTGGATCTGATGTTGGCTGACCTGCGCAGCCGCCTGGCTGACAAGCAGCTGAAGCTGGTTGTGACCGATGCAGCCAAGAGCGTGATTGTGGATGACGGCTATGACCCCATCTATGGTGCCCGCCCGCTGAAGCGGTATATCCAGGCCAACGTGGAAACCATGATCGCAAAAGAGATCATCGGCGGCAACCATGTGCCCGGCGATACCCTGACCGTGGACGCCGAAAACGGCAAACTGGTCCTGCGCTAAGCGCAAAGCGTTCAGCAATGCTGTACAAATAACCTAAAACAATATCCCCTGCGGATGCGGAAGTGATTCTGCGTCTGCAGGGGATATTTGTTTTGGGAATATTTTTGGGCAATACCGCATAATTCTAAGTGCCGATACGGCGAGCGAGGTGCGGCAGATGC
>ERZ826016.1902-NODE-1902-length-17825-cov-3.156387_pt1 | contig 17825 bp, 12 predicted proteins | sample MGYA00519872_ERZ826016 | MGnify/ENA primary metagenome ERZ826016 (study PRJEB31778, sample SAMEA3449218) | human gut metagenome | biome: human gut; feature: human-associated habitat; material: faeces | place: United Kingdom | collected 2010/2012 ... | reverse complement strand
TATCCTTACTTTCGCATGGAATGTAAAAGCACAGGATGATTTAGCTCCTATTAATACCGGAGCAGTCAACTTCCTTACTATTACCCCTGATGCACGTAGCGCTGGAATGGGAGGTGCAAGTGTTGCACTACCTGACAACAATAATGCTGTTTTTTATAACGGAGCGGCATCTGTTATCAGCTCAGAAAATGGAGGTATCACTTATACCTTTGCACCTATCATGCGCGATTATGATTCCGGTCATTCTTTAAACAGCCTTGGCGGTTTTTATAAAATCAATCAACGCAATGTCATCTTGGGTGGATTCCGTTATTACAATTATCCCTCCTTGGATGTATTAAATAGTAATAATGGAAAATACGAAAGCATAAGTCCTAAAGAATGGGTGATTGATTTGGGATACGCACACGAAATAATTCCTAACTTAGCTGTATCAGCAACAGCCAAACTGATCCATTCTGATATGGGTAGTTTTGGAGGCGCAAAAAGTGCAAATACCTTTGCTCTCGATTTGGGTGCTATTTATCGAAGAAGTTTCAAACTTCTGGATGATGCAAGTTGGACGGCCGGAGTTCAATTCAGTAATCTTGGTTCAAAAGTCAAGTATCTGAATACAAAAGAAAGTCTGCCTGCTTTTGTTAAAGCCGGCGGTTCGGTCGATTTATCTTTTAATCAGATCCACCAATTAATAGTAGCTGCTGATGTAGGTTACAGAATGATTCCTTCTGATGTACAGTCGCTCGGAGTCAGTGCAGGAGCTGAATATACTTTAGTGGAACATTTCAAATTCCGCGGAGGATATCATTATGGAAACAAAAATAAAGGAGATGCAAGTTATGCTACAGCAGGCTTAGGAGTACATTATCTTGGGGGACAAATAGACTTTTCATGGTTGTTTGCGGAAAAGAAAATTCCTATGAGAAACTCCTACTGGTTATCTTTCGGTTACGCTTTCTAACAGAATTTATTATTTATTCAACAATAAAAAAGTCGTTTTATGAAAAAAGGTTTGAAGATCGCAGCTATCACAGTAGGAGTTATTATTATACTAATGCTCCTCATCCCTTTTGCCTTCCAGGGTAAAATAGCAGGGATTGTAAAAACAGAAGGCAATAAAATGCTTAATGCACAATTTGATTTTAAAGACCTAAGTATTAGCTTATTCCGAGATTTTCCACAGGCTTCTGTCATTCTGGAAGATTTCTGGCTGAAAGGTACAGGTAAATTTGCTAATGATACTCTTGTACAGGCAGGAAAAGTAACTGCTGCTATCAATCTGTTTTCTCTCTTTGGAAATAGCGAATACGATATTTCAAAAATTTCTATTGAAGATACTCGTCTACATGCTATTGTTCTTCCCGACGGACGTGCCAATTGGAATATTATGAAACCCGATTCAACGGAAAACTTAAATACGTCTGAGGAAAATACAGAAGATTCCTCTCCTTTTAAAGTTAAATTACAACGTTTTGTAATCAAGGATATGGACTTGATTTATGATGACCAACAAGGCAAAATGTATGCAAATATCCGCAAGTTTAATGCTCTATGTATCGGAGATTTAAGTAGTGACCACACTACTCTGAAGTTGGAAGGTGCCACTGAAGCACTAACTTATCAAATGAATGGTATTCCTTTTTTTGCTAATGCAAAGATTTCTACAAAAATGGACGTAGATGCCGATTTGGCCAACAATAAATATACATTAAAGGAAAATACCTTCCAACTTAATGCAATTAAAGCAGGAATCGATGGATGGGTTGCTTTAAAAGACCCGGCAATCGACATGGATTTGAAACTTAATACCAATGATATAGGGTTTAAAGAGATTCTGTCACTCATTCCTGCCATCTATGCAACCGAATTTTCCAGCTTAAAGACGGATGGAACTGCCACACTTACCGCATCAGCTAAAGGTATTTTACAGGGAGACACTGTTCCTTCATTCAATATCGATATGCAAGTCAAAAACGCCATGTTCCGTTATCCTGCTTTACCGACAGGTGTAGACCAAATCAATATTAATGCCAATGTACAGAATCCAGGAGGTAACATTGACCTAACCACTATCAACATCAACCCTTTCAGTTTTAATCTAGCAGGTAATCCGTTTAAGCTGATAGCTGACGTAAAGACTCCGATCAGTGATCCGGACTTCAAAGCAGAAGCCAAAGGTATACTCAACCTAGGAATGATCAAACAAGTTTATCCAATGGATGACATGGATCTGAACGGAACAATTAATGCCAATATGCAAATGTCCGGACGACTTTCTTATATAGAAAAGGAACAATATGATAATTTCAAAGCATCCGGTACGATTAATCTGACGGACATGAAACTCAAAATGAAAGATATGCCGGATGTGGAAATAAAGAAATCACTCTTTACTTTTACCCCTCAATATCTCCAACTAAGCGAAACTACCGTCAATATGGGTAAGAATGACATTACAGCTGACAGTCGTTTCGAAAACTATATAGGGTACGCATTGAAAGGTACGACTTTAAAAGGCAATCTTAATATTCATTCAAATTATTTTAATCTGAACGATTTTATGACTGCTTCGACTGATAGTACAGCCACTGACTCAACTTCGGGTGAAGCCGCTGTAACTGATTCTATTCCAACAACAGGCATTTTCGAAGTTCCCCATAATCTTGATCTTCAAATGGATGCCAACTTAAAACAAGTCTTGCTTGACAAAATGGCATTCAACAATATGAACGGCAAACTTATCATTAAGGATGGAAAAGTAGATATGAAGAATCTCTCCATGAACACAATGGGAGGCAATGCAGTTATGAATGGCTACTACTCTACTGCCAACGCGAAGAAACCGGAAGTAAAAGCTGGTTTCAAACTCACAGATATCAGTTTTTCGCAAGCATACAAAGAACTGGATATGATACAGAAACTCGCTCCAATTTTTGAGAATCTGAAAGGTAATTTCTCTGGTGGTATCAACATACTGACTGATTTGGATGCAACTATGAGTCCGGTATTAAATACCCTACAAGGAGATGGCAGCTTATCTGTACGTGATCTTAGCCTCAGTGGAGTAAAATCCATTGATCAGATTGCTGATGCCATCAAACAACCAAGTCTTAAAGATATGAAGGTGAAAGATATGAAAATAGATTTCACGATTAAGGATGGTAGAGTGAATACTCAACCTTTCGATATTAAAATGGGAGATTATACATTGAATCTTTCCGGTAGTACTGGTCTGGATCAAACGATTGATTATACAGGTAAGATCAAACTTCCCGCTTCTGCCAGCTTTGTTAAAATATCGACGGTAGATCTGAAAATCAACGGTTCATTTAGTTCTCCCAAAGTCAGTGTCGATATGAAGAGTATGGCGAATCAAGCCATTGAATCTGCAGCCGAAGAAGCAATCGGTCAATTAGGTAAAAAGCTAGGTCTGGACGGTGATTCTAATGCAAATAAAGATTCTGTCAAACAAAAAGCGACAGAGAAAGCTTTAGATCTCTTGAAGAAGTTGAAATAGATAAAAAGTAAACTTATGCTTTTAAAACTATATGATAAAAATAATAACCAGCAAGATTTGCAACGGGTTATTGACATCTTAAATGATGGCGGACTTATCATTTATCCTACTGATACGACGTATGCCATTGGTTGCCACGGACTGAAAGAACGTGCTATCGAACGTATCTGCCGAATCAAAGATATCGATCCACGCAAAAACAATTTATCTATCATCTGTTATGATTTAAGCAGTATCAGTGAATACGCCAAAGTGAACAACAGCGTATTCAAACTGATGAAACATAATCTTCCCGGTCCGTTCACTTTTATTCTGAATGGGACAAACCGTTTGCCAAAAATCTTCCGTAACCGGAAAGAGGTAGGTATTCGTATGCCGAACAACAATATTATACGTGAAATAGCTCGCCTATTGGATGCTCCCATTATGACTACTACTCTTCCTTACGAGGAGCATGAGGAACTAGAATATATGACTGATCCGGAATTAGTAGATGAGAAATTCGGAGATATCGTAGATCTGGTAATTGATGGAGGCATCGGAGGAATAGAACCATCAACAATTGTAAAATGTACAGATGTTGAACCGGAAATAGTCCGACAAGGTAAAGGCTGGTTGGAAGAAATCTAAGAGACTTGAACATAAAATGGGCTGCCATCACTTCAAACGCAATGCAGCCCATTTCTTATCTCAATTAAGAATTACCGATTACTTAATTAATGATTCCGGATCCAAATGCCCAGCTTCAATATCTTTGAAATAACGGTAAGTACCTACTCGCAGTTCTTCAGTAGCAGCATCATCACAAACAATGATTCCTTTTTCATGCATCTGCAAAGCACTAATTGTCCACATTTGAGTGATTGGACCCTCTACTGCTTGATACAATGCACGAGCTTTATTATGGCCATTTACGATAATCATCACTTCCTTAGCAGAAAGTACAGTACCTACACCTACTGTCAAAGCTGTTTTAGGAACCTTATTAATATCATTATCAAAGAAACGGGAATTGGCAATAATCGTATCTGTAGTCAGCGTTTTCTGACGGGTACGTGAAGTTAAAGAAGAACCCGGTTCATTGAAAGCAATATGTCCGTCAGGGCCAATACCACCCATGAAAAGGTCGATACCACCATAAGACTTTATTTTTTCTTCATAACGTGCACATTCTGCATCCAAATCAGGAGCATTACCGTTCAGAATGTTAGTATTCTCCGGTTTGATATCAATGTGACTAAAGAAATTGTTCCACATAAATGAATAGTAACTCTCCGGATGTTCTTTTGGTAATCCTACATATTCATCCATGTTGAATGTTACAACATTCTGGAAAGAAATGATTCCTTTTTTATTCAGGTCGATCAAAGCTTTATACATACCCAAAGGAGAAGATCCGGTAGGGCAGCCCAATACAAATGGTTTTTCGGGGGTTGGATTGGCAGCTTTTATTTTAGCAGCAACATAATGTGCAGCCCACAGAGATACGGACTGATAGTCCGGCTGAATAATAAGTCTCATAAGTCGATTATTTTATAGGTTAGTCAATAAATTTATCTATCACTATTAACGGTCTTTCTTCAAACGGTTCGCCATGGCACAAGCCAGATTCTCACATTGAGTATAGGTAATATCCTGCATTGCCTGTTTCATTTCCACCGGATTGCCTACCAACTCAAATTTACTTTTTTCAGCAAATTCAGCCATACGCTTCACAGCAGCGCCTGCCCATGTATAAGATCCGAACATTCCCAAATAACGTCCTTTAAGCTCACGCACTAAAATCTTAGATAATAGAGACTCCACTTCCGGGAAAATCTGATTACTATAAGTAGGAGAACCAATAATTAATCCCTTATACCGGAAAATATCCGCTATAATATAAGATGGGTGACTCTTCGTCACATTGTGCATAACAATATTTTTGATACCTTGCGCAGAAAGTTCTGCAGCAATTGCTTCAGCCATTTGTTCCGTATTTCCATACATGCTGCCATAAGCTATCACTACACCTTCGTCAGCATCATAACGACTCAAACGGTCATAAATGCCAATCACTTTCGCTATATTCTCCGTCCAAACAGGTCCGTGTGTAGAACAAATAGTAGATATAGGAAGCCCTCCCAATTTCTGCAAAGCTTTTTGAACGGGACTACCATATTTCCCTACAATATTAGAATAATAACGAACCATCTCTCCCCAATATTTATCCAGATTCATACGGATATCCAAAAAACCGCCATCCAGCGTACCGAAACAACCGAATCCATCACCAGAAAAGAGAACACCGTCTGTCTCATCAAATGTCATCATCGTTTCCGGCCAATGCACCATAGGAGTCATATAAAAACGAAGTTTATGACGACCTAAAGCAAGGAAATCTCCGTCTTTTACCAAATATTGTTCACCAGTTACTCCATAAAAACCTTCAATCATACCGAATGTTTGTTTATTACCTACAATAATAATATTCGGATAATGTTGCTTAATCAATCGAATAGATCCTGAATGATCCGGTTCCATGTGGTTTATAATCAAATAATCGATAGGACGTTCGCCGATCACTTGTTTGATTTTCCGCAGATATACCTCAAAATAACAGATATCAACAGTATCAATCAAAGCAATCATTTCATCATCAATCAGATAAGAGTTATACGAAACTCCGTAGGGTAAAGGCCACATCGATTCAAAACGATGTTTGCTACGGTCATTCACTCCCACATAGTGGATATTTCCTTTAATTCTTGTTTTCTGTTCCATTCTTCAACTTTAATTAATTTCGCCTCACCACTTGATATCTGTTAAAGTCTGATATCTATTCAATGGTGAACTTATCATCTGCAAAAATAACTTTTTTTTCTGAATCCTTATACCTCTTCCCCTGATAAGCTCCCCTTTCTTTCATTCTTTTTTGCAAACGAGTTACAAATTCATAATTTTTTAATCCCCAATCCGGAGCAATCAACAAATCCTTAGGAGATTGAGAAATAAAACGCTCTATTACCAAATCAGGACGTAAATGTTCCACATAATCAATTACCAGATCAATATATTCATCAACATCCATAAATAAATGAAAATCAGATGGATTATCCATATATTCCTTCGCCATACGAGTTCCACGTATCAACTGTAATTGATGAATTTTTAAAGTTGAAATTGGCAACTCAGAAAGAACTTCTGCTTGCATTACCATTGTATCATGAGTTTCGACAGGAAGTCCCAGAATTATATGCCCCCCGGTTAAAATGCCACAATCAGCAGTACGACAAACTGCTTCAATCGTATCCTTATAAGTATGTCCCCTGTTAATGCGCTGTAAAGTTTCATCAAAAGTACTTTCCATTCCATATTCTACCATTAGAAAAGTATGTCGATTCAGTTCTTCCAAATACCGAAGTAAATCTCCCGGCATACAATCTGGTCGCGTACCAATAACCAGACCAACTACCCCTTCAACTTCCAAAGCCTCTTCATATTTTCGTTTCAATCCTTCTAATTCCGCATATGTATTCGTATAGGCTTGAAAATATGCCAGATATTTCATTTCCGGGTATTTATGCGCAAAAAAGCGTTTTCCTTCTTCCAACTGAACAGCAATTGACTTTTCCGTCCGACAATAGTCCGGATTGAACGTCTGATTATTGCAGTAAGTACATCCTCCCCATCCTTTTGTACCATCACGATTGGGACATGTGAAACCTGCATTCAATGATATTTTTTGTACCTTGTAAGAAAAATACTTCTTTAGAAAAGTGGGGAAGTCATTATATAAAAAATTCTCATTCATATATTTCTGGATTACTTCTTAGTTGAATTGACAAAGATAGTAAAAATCAATGAGTCCTAAAAGTCATCCCAAAATATATTCAATATATCAAAATATTCATAAAGTTTATAAGATATTTTAATATATATAGCCGATTATAAAAATTATTAATTAATTTTGCCTAGATTTTAGGCAATGATGAGAGGACACTTGTGAAAGTATTGTGCAATTTATTCCCCAATTATGATTTCATCTCACCATACCCCATGCAACTCTCGTCAAGAAAATTTCCTCTTTATATCCTAGATTAGGACGTAAAGAGGATTTTTTAAGGCTTTTTATTAAGACTCATTTATAATATATAAATAATCAACTGTCAATAAAGAGCATACACTTTATTAGATATAAAAATATAGATAAAAAACTTTTTTTATTCAATTTTCAATTTATGCTTTTAATTCCATATTGTTTTCCTTATTTTTGCTTAAACATTAAAACAATTACTATGAAACAACTAATTATTTTGTCCTTTCCTAAAATTTCTGAACAGCTCGTTGCTAACCGGAAATTCTATTAGGAAAATTATTTTTTATTAGTAACACCACTCTAAAGGAATCACTAATAGTAAAATGTTAAATAAGTACTCTTTTCCCAATATTTAAAGAAAATTGACCCAGTTAAACAATATCTAAAACCATAAAGTAATGATAAGACAGTGGACCATAGCATGTTTTGCAGTAACCTGTATATTCCAAACACAGGCGCAGAACAATGCACCAGAACAGTATCCTTATCAGGATATCAAACTATCAGCTGAACAACGGACAGATGACTTACTTCAACGACTAACGTTGGAAGAAAAAGTATCTTTAATGCAAAATGCGTCGCCAGCCATTCCACGTCTAGGTATTAAACCATATGAGTGGTGGAGCGAAGCTTTACATGGCATAGCACGTGCCGGACGGGCTACTGTTTTTCCACAATCTATCGGTATGGCCGCCTCTTTCGATGATGTTTTGCTTTATGAGGTTTTTAATGCCGTATCAGATGAGGCACGTGCCAAAAATCGCAATTTCAATGAAAAAGGACAATATGATCGTTATAAAGGTCTTACAGTATGGACTCCTAACATCAATATCTTTCGTGACCCGCGTTGGGGACGCGGACAAGAAACTTATGGAGAAGATCCTTACCTGACAGGTCGAATGGGTATAGCCGTAGTCAGAGGTTTACAAGGACCGGAAGATGCTAAATATAATAAGCTTCATGCCTGTGCCAAACACTATGCCGTACATTCTGGTCCGGAATGGAATCGCCATAATTTCAATGCTGAAAATATAGATCCTAGAGATTTATGGGAAACTTATCTTCCGGCATTTAAAGACTTGGTACAAAAAGCTGGAGTAAAAGAAGTGATGTGTGCTTACAACCGTTTTGAAGGTGACCCATGTTGTGGTAGCAAACGTTTACTCACGCAGATTCTCCGTAACGAATGGGGATACAAAGGAATTGTTGTTTCTGACTGTGGAGCAATTGGAGATTTCTACCAACCTCACCATCACAATACTCATCCGGATGCAGCACATGCTTCTGTAGATGCTGTTCTGAGTGGTACTGATCTTGAGTGTGGAGATAATTACAAGAGTATTACAGAAGCCGCAAAACAAGGATTAATTTCAGAAGAAAAAATCAATACTTCCGTCAGAAGATTATTAAAAGCACGTTTTGAACTGGGAGAGATGAATCCAACCCATCCTTGGGCGGAAATACCTTATTCAGTTGTTGATTGTCCTAAACATAAAGAATTGGCACTAAAAATAGCACATGAAAGTCTAGTGCTGTTACAAAACAAAGATAATCTACTCCCTTTAAACCGTCAGATGAAAGTCGCTGTGATCGGTCCAAATGCTAATGATTCTGTTATGCAATGGGGTAATTACAATGGTTTCCCGTCACATACTGTCACTTTATTGGAAGGAATCAGAGCTAAACTACCTCAGACACAAATTATTTATGAACCTATATGTGGGCTGACAGATGCTATCCATTCAAAAGATATTACTGCACAAAAATCTGTTCTGAACGAACAAGTACTTATGGACAAAGTGAAAGATGCGGACGTTATCATTTTTGCCGGAGGTATCTCGCCACAATTGGAAGGAGAAGAAATGGATGTATCAGTTACCGGATTCAAAGGTGGTGACCGCACAGACATCGAGTTACCAGCTATTCAACGTGAAGTTCTTTCTCTTCTAAAAAATAATGGAAAGAAAGTTGTATTCATTAATTTCTCAGGTTCGGCAATGGCAATTCTTCCCGAGAGTGAGAACTGTAACGCTATTCTGCAAGCTTGGTATCCCGGTCAAGCTGGTGGATCAGCTATTGCAGACGTACTTTTTGGAGATTACAATCCATCCGGACGTCTACCTATTACATTCTATAAAAGTTTGGAACAATTACCGGATTATGAAAATTATTCGATGAAAGGACGCACTTATCGCTACATGACTGAAGAACCGCTATTTCCTTTCGGCTATGGATTGAGTTATACACGCTTTTCTTACGGAAAGGCTAAGTTGAATCAATCAAAACTGCATAAAGGAGAAAAGGTTATTCTCACTATTCCGGTAAAGAATGTCGGACAACAGGATGGAGCAGAAGTTGTACAAGTGTATATTAGTCGCCCGGACGATAAAGAAGGACCACAAAAGACTCTTCGGGCTTTCCAGAGAGTGAACATAGCGAAAAGTGAAAAACAAAATGTAAATATTGAGCTTCCTTATGATTCATTCGAATGGTTCGATTCAACGACCAATACTATGCATCCCATTGATGGAACATATAAAATATATTATGGGAGCAGTTCGAAGGCGGAAGATTTACAATCCATAAATATTCAGATTCAATAAATAGGTAGCTTAAATTCAAAAAAATAATTGACCAAATTAAATTCAGGCTAGTTTACCTGTTTTCGAATCAAAATAGGATTAGCAGAATCTATATTTATAGTTTGAAATAAAAAACAGAGAAGTAAATCGTAATTTTATTTATCTATCAAACAGTGAAACAGTATGTCTACAATCCTACAAGACATTAATAAGATAAAACAAAGCTAATTGACCGAGTTAAATATACATTAACTTAATTCTGCCAATAGGAAACTAATACTTAGATTATATGGAAAAAAAATTATTCTTTATCAGCATGATTATGCTATTCACCATTTCTTCATTCTCGAAAGCTCAAAAAATTGATGTTTATTCGGAAAAAGAAAAATATGGTCTTATTGTCAATCAAAAAAAGGTAACCGAACCCATTTATGATGTGATTTATAAGTTTAAAAATAATATAGCAAAAGTAGCTCAACACGGTACATGGAGAAAAACAGAAAGTGACAATAACTCTCTGATTTTTCCTTTGATTAATTTGGAACATAAAAAAGAACAATATGAGGGTGGGAAATATGGAGCAATAGATATTAATGGTAAAATTGTTATCCCACTAGAGTATTCTCATATCGGAAATTTTGAGAACAATCGTGCTCGGGCTTATAAAGACGGAAAGATTGGAATTATTGATTCTGAAGGAAAGGTTATTATTCCAATTGAATATACTAATATCGGAAATTTCGAGAATAACCGCGCCCGGGCTTATAAAGACGGGAAAATTGGAATTATTGATTTTGAGGGAAAAATTATTATTCCAACTGAATACACTAATATCGGAAATTTTGAGAACAATCGTACTCGTGCATATAAAGACGGAAAAATTGGAATTATTAATTCTGAAGGAAAAGTTATCATTCCAATAGAATACACTAATATCGGAAATTTTGAGAACAACCGTGCTCGTGTATATAAAGACGGAAAAATAGGGATAATCGATTCAGAAGGAAAAGTTATTGTTCCGATTGAATATACTCATATTGGAAATTTTGAAAACAATCGTGCCCACGTACATAAAGGCAAGAAACAAGGAATCATCAATTCTACAGGAAAGATTATTGTTCCAGTTGAATATAACTATATCGGAAAATTTCATAATGGTCGTGCTAAAGCACAAAGAAATAATAAAATGATATTTATTGATGAGATGGGTAATGAAGTTTAATAATTCACTCAAAGAATAATGATCAATGGGAGTGCATTTTCTGTATCTCCCATTGTAATATTCTTATCAGAGTTGAAGAAAGAAAAAATTAAGCTTTTACACATATGACTTAAGAAGACAATATCTCTATACTTTTACTAATGTACTCGAAAAAATAAGGTTTCAAAATAGTATGAGAAGTCTCTCAATACTTAAAACTATAATCCCAATCGTTCTTTCAACAATCTATACCCCGAAAGACTTACTCGAAGTTTTACTCCATTTTTCAGCAGCAATTGATAAGTTTCTTTTCCAAAAAGTTCTACACGTGAAATCTGTGTCACATTGACAATCGTTGAACGATGAATACGAACAAATATTTCTTGTGGCAAATGAGTCTCAAAATATTTCATCGTTTGCTCCTTCACATATTCGCCTGAAGGAGTGACCAACATTACGTAGTCTCCACAAGCTTGGATATAAATTAATTCATCAGTCGTGATCAGGTGAATACGAGAACCATCTTTGACTGTAATACGATCTATCAACTCAACTTTAGGTGGCTCAAGTCCTTCTTCCAATCGTGAAACAATAGTCTCCTTTGTCATTTCCTGATTTTGAACTTCTTCATTTGCCACTATCAAACGATACCAAAGAAGAATTACCATCCAAATAGGAATACCAAATAATAAGCGAAAAGGGATCGTCGGTGCAAAAGATGTATAAGTAATACCTATGATACGTTCCATCACATCGCAAACCATGAAACTGCCAGCCAACCAAATCAGAATACCTGTAACTAGCACAATCACCTCAGCCTGCAGCACAGAAACAAATCCCACGACAAACCATGCCAGATAACCTAATGCCATCAACCAACCAATTGTTGCAATACCATCTATCACAGCAGGTACATAATCGGCTCCGGCATATCCGGACATCATAACCACTTGAATAATTACAAGAATCAGTCCCAGTGCCAATATAGGAATCCAACGGTAAGGATAATCTATAATCGGATGTACTTTCATATTTTACTCTTTAACCTCGATGCCTCCGAAAGAAAGTGTTCCCCGAATCACCAATATACATTCTTTATTTATTTTCCCGTCCTGCCAACGTTTATCATCACATCCTCCAAAGAAAGTGTTGCATTTGAACAGAACTTTCCAATCAGAAGGAACATAAATTTCAACTCCTCCCCAGCTACAGTCCAAATCAATGTAGGTTTCTCCTGGTGCAAGATGCGTATGCCGTAAATCAATCGTAGTCCCCCCAAAAGAAGTGTATACTGTCGCTCCTTTGAAAAGTTCATCTAGTACAGCATGTCGTGCTGTCCCCCAAACATTTTCGGAACAGAGGAAACCATCAACCGATTCACTTTGCTGTCGATTCTCCGTAAAATTCATCCCCGGTCTTCTCTTATGTCTCATCCATTCTCTATGATGATGTGCCATAGGTCCATGTCCCCAAGGCCCCATGCGACGAGATTTGAAAAGAAAAAGAATACCTGCTATGATCAATGCCACAGGCCATACCATTGCTTGAGCATTTTCCGGTAAACACGAAAGTCCTCCAAACAAAAAGTAAACTCCTATCAGCAATAAGATTAATCCGCTAATAATATGGCGGCGAAACATCGAATAAACACCCAGTATAATTAATAAGGAGTACCAGGATACAATAATATCGAATAAATCAGTAGTGATCCATCCTACATTACGGGCAAACAACAATATTCCCGAAATAATAAAAAGGGAAGCTATCAGAATTTTACCGGAAAAGCCTGTAGCAGAAGATTTTTTTTGCATTGGTTCCATCTTTTCTATGTTTATTGATTGATGGTTCAAAGATACATCATTTATCTATGCTTCTACAGGCTTTTCTGTCGATTTACGGTCATTAAACCGATGAATGCCAGATAAAGATCGGCAAATAAAGAATGCAACTATCTAATATAAAAGGAACTGTTATTTTTAAACGTTACATATGCAATTCCTTTCTTTATTTCTTTTATTGCTATAAAATCTGTCTTCTCATTATATTCGTTTTTTGATATAATTTCAGAAACTTCAGGAGGTAATTGATTTCCGTCTAAACAATACACTATCTGTGTTTTCTTACTGATCCCTTTATCCTTTAACATTTCGGCAACCTTCTTGCCCACAGTCATTCCTTTCATCTCTTTTAGGGATTTAAGCTTAATCAAGATAACTCCATTTTTACCTTTCTCACCATAAAGCTCCAAGGCCTCTTTTCCTTTCAGGACTTTAAAATCTTTAATGCTTTCAATATTTATATAATCTATTCTGAAATCAGAACCAACATCCACATTATCAATAATCAGTAATGCTCTTGCACCTAATCCGTCTCCTGCTCTCTCATATTTTTTATTTCTCTCCTGCTCTTCCTGTTTCAAACTACTTTTAAAAATGGTAAAAACAGGGACCGACATGCGCACTCTAACCTTCTTTCCTTTTTGTTCACCAGGAATCCATGTAGGCATATCCTCCACTAATTTCAATGCGGCTTCATCTATCGAGGGGGCCACTGAACGTACAATTTTAGCATTGGTTATCTTTCCTTCTTTCTCCACAATAAACTGGATAATAGGATATTGCTGCACTTCACCTGCCATAGATGTTACTTCTGAAACAGGAATTCTTAAATATTGTACCATTTTGGAATTTCCCCCAGGAAATAAAGGCATAACTTCCGCAGAATCAAGAAGCTGATCATCCATTTTTTGAGCAAATGTACAAGGTATAGTAAACATGAAAAGTAGCAAAAATAACCACTTTGAACTATTGGTAGTCTGTTTATTCATAGTCTTCCTTTTTTAAATTACACAATAATACGAAAAAATTTAAAGAAAACGGTTTATACCCCTAAAAAATTTCAATTTCGATATATAATTGAGCTACCAAGATTGCGAACAACGAATCATCATCTGTTCAATTATTCTCGTTCCTCCCAAAAGTCGGTTTTCTACTCGGCACATCCACCATAAAATTAATGTTTACCATCCTCTTCAATATTTCAAAAATAACTGAAATAATGTATGATCATACAATTCATTATTTTAAGGTTTATTCATACAGATCCTCCTATAATATAAATAATACATTCCCTCAAAATCAAAGAAGTTTTTCAGTTTAATAACTGTATTTTCGTTTTTTCGTGCACGAAAACAATCATTTTTGTGCACGCAAACGTCAAAATATACTTTTTTTGATGCAACAACGTATAAATTAAGAGTTTCATCTTGGAAGGAATCAGAAAAGGTCGTATTTTTGGCGCGGTCTACAAGTAATACCCTATAGGGAAACACAGCAATTTATCATTAAAAACAGAGAAAAAATAGAACAGAATGGAAGAAGTTTTTAAGTACATTATCGGTTTGGGAGCGGCAGTGATGATGCCGGTCATTTTCACAATCTTAGGAGTATGTATTCGTATTAAATTCGCTAAAGCACTTAAAAGCGGCTTATTGGTAGGAGTCGGTTTCGTTGGTTTATCTGTAGTAACAGCTTTATTGACAAGTAGTCTTGGTCCTGCATTAACTAAAATGGTTGAAATATACGGGTTAGAATTAGGTATCTTCGATATGGGATGGCCTTCTGCTGCCGCAGTTGCCTACAATACTTCAGTTGGTGCACTAATCATTCCAGTCTGTTTGGGAGTTAATCTATTAATGTTACTTACTAAAACAACTCGTACTATAAATATTGACCTTTGGAACTATTGGCATTTTGCATTTATCGGTGCAATTATTTATTTTGCTTCCGACAGTATTCTTTGGGGATTTTTCGCAGCTATCATCTGTTATATCATCACACTTGTCATGGCAGATATGACTGCACCTGCATTCCAGAAGTTCTATGATAAGATGGACGGCATCTCAATTCCACAACCTTTTTGTCAGAGCTTTGTTCCGTTTGCTATCGTCATAAATAAGTTATTAGATATGATTCCGGGATTTGACAAACTGAATATTGACTCGGAAGGAATGAAGAAAAAATTCGGTTTGATGGGCGAACCATTATTTCTGGGTATAGTAATTGGTTGCGGTATCGGTGCATTAGGATGCAGTAGCTGGGAAGAAATGGTAAACAATATTCCAAGCATATTAGGATTAGGAATCAAAATGGGTGCAGTAATGGAGCTGATCCCACGCATCACCAGTCTGTTTATTGAAGGTTTAAAACCTATTTCCGACGCTACACGTGAGTTAATCGCTAAAAAATATAAAAATAGTACTGGACTTAGTATCGGTATGAGTCCCGCATTGGTAATTGGCCATCCGACAACTTTAGTCGTATCTCTTTTGCTGATTCCCGTTACTATCTTCCTTGCAGTGATTCTGCCTGGCAATCGGTTCTTACCTTTAGCATCTCTGGCAGGTATGTTCTATTTGTTTCCGATGATTCTTCCTATCACAAAAGGTAATGTAGTAAAATCATTCATTATCGGATTGGTCTCACTAATTGTCGGACTATATTTTGTAACAGAGCTGGCAGGATACTTCACTTTGGCCGCCAAAGACGTATACGCAGCTACTGGAGATCCGACTGTGAACATTCCGGAAGGTTTCCAGGGAGGTGCTCTCGACTTTGCTTCCAGCCTCTTTTGCTGGGGCATTTTCCATCTGACTTACAGTATTAAGATTATCGGTCCGGCAATCCTTGTTGTTATTGCACTTGGAATGGCAATTTATAACCGCATCCGTATGACTAAGAAAGACGCTTTAATGAATAAGAACAACTAAATTATATAATTCATTTAAATTTCGAAATATGAAAAAATTAGCAATTGCAATGATGTTGGGTATCGCAGCTATCTCAGCTTCCGCCCAGGTAAATTACAAGATGCAAGTAGCTTGCAACCCGCAAGATGTGAAAACGTATGATACCAACCGCTTGCGTAGTAGCTTCCTGATGGAGAAAGTAATGGTTCCAAATGAAATCAACGTTACTTATTCCATGTACGACCGTTTTATCTTTGGTGGTGCAGTTCCTACAACTAAAGAGCTGATACTGGAAACAATCGATCCTTTAAAAGCTAAATATTTCCTTGAACGCCGCGAATTAGGCGTTATTAATGTAGGTGGGGAAGGTATCGTAACTGTGGATGGTAAAGAATATGTCCTGAATTTCAAAGACGCCTTATATGTAGGTAGAGGTAGGCAAAAAGTTACATTCAAGAGCAAAGATTCAAATAAACCTGCTAAATTCTACATTAACTCAGCTCCTGCTCATAAAGATTACAAAACTCAATTAATTACCATCGACGGTCGTAAAGGCTCATTAAAAGCTAATTCATTTCCAGCAGGAAAAATGGAAGAAAGTAATGACCGCGTTATCAATCAGTTAATCGTTAATAATGTATTGAAAGAAGGTCCTTGCCAATTACAGATGGGACTGACAGAATTGAAACCAGGTAGTGTATGGAATACGATGCCGGCACACACACATAGCCGCCGTATTGAGGCTTATTTCTATTTCAATGTACCGGAAAGCAACGCTATCTGTCATTTTATGGGTGAACCACAGGAAGAACGAATTATCTGGATGCAGAATGAACAAGCTATTATGTCACCGGAATGGTCTATTCACGCAGCAGCCGGAACCAGCAACTATATGTTTATTTGGGGAATGGCCGGTGAAAATCTTGACTATGGAGACATGGATAAGATCAAATATAATGAAATGCGATAATATCGTACAAATCATATTATCACATATTTATTAACTCCAGAATTTCACTTCCTTTTCTGACCGGAAAAAGGAGTGAAGTTTTTCGAGTTTATTAATTTTCTCCCCCAAGAAGCACAATTTATATAGATTTGGTACATAATATCACGAAATGTCTAGTAAATACAACGAGATATTCATATTTTTGACCAGACATTTTATTATAAAAAACAGATGAAATACCGACCTTTATAAACGTGTTAAAAACCATTTAAATCCATTATCATGAACGCATTTCAAAAACCAAGTGAAAAGATGACAAACTACAGATGGACAATATGTGCCATGTTGTTCTTCGCCACCACAGTCAATTATCTCGATCGCCAAGTTCTATCACTTACTTGGGACGAGTTTATCAAACCCGAATTCCATTGGGATGAATCACACTATGGCGCTATTACTTCCGTATTCTCTATTGTATATGCTATCTGTATGCTTTTCGCCGGTCGATTTGTAGATTGGCTGGGTACTAAGAAAGGATATCTATGGGCAATTGGAGTATGGTCTGCAGGTGCCTGTTTACACGCATCTTGCGGTGTTATAACTGAGCATTTCGTGGGTTTGCACAGTGCAGCCGAACTGATGGGAGCCACAGGAGATGTCATAGTAACAATCGCAACTATCAGTATGTATTGTTTTCTAGCAGCCCGTTGCGTACTGGCAATAGGTGAAGCCGGTAACTTCCCGGCAGCTATTA
>ERZ826016.1891-NODE-1891-length-17912-cov-2.963992_pt1 | contig 17912 bp, 15 predicted proteins | sample MGYA00519872_ERZ826016 | MGnify/ENA primary metagenome ERZ826016 (study PRJEB31778, sample SAMEA3449218) | human gut metagenome | biome: human gut; feature: human-associated habitat; material: faeces | place: United Kingdom | collected 2010/2012 ... | reverse complement strand
AAAAAGACTTTTGCAGAAATATATAATTCAGACACAAAAAAGCTTACAACTCTAAAGAAAAAAAGTAAATGGTTTCCATTTTAATAACGTTGTCATTACAATAGTTGATGATGCAAAATACGGAATAACTCTTTTTAAATTCCTATTATTTTGCATCATCAATAAATGAAGAACTTAGTTCTCTAATTTCCACTTTTATATTTACTTTCCTTCTCTACTCTCCCACTTTTCTCTGTATTCCCACAGTTGTTCAATAGTAGAATGAAACGTTGGATTCTCCCAATTTCTAGAGATCATTGCAATCAATGATTCTAAATAAAGTTTTCCATTAATTATGGACGTACATTTATTAATTTGATATTTCTCCGTTGGATAATTTTTAGTCTCAAGCATCTTTTTCGCCCAGCCTATTAATTCTTGAACCGATTCATTGTCATAAGTATGTTGTGTCATATTCACTGTAATTTTTCACAAAGATAATAAGTTTATTAATTCATAAATAAAGTTGCAGTTCATTTTCATGGTAGATATACTAAATATTATTTCATATCTTTATACCCTAATAAGCAGATTTGATAAAATTTTAAAAAGTAAAATCATGACAAAGATTCTCATCTTAACGTGTTCATGTATGCTCCTTGTAGCATGTGGAAACGGCTCAAAGGCTAATAAAGGCACTGGAATTGATAGTACCTCTACCAAAATAATCGATACGCACAATGCAGAAATATCCCTCGATTATGAAGGTACTTATAAAGGAGTTTTTCCGGCAGCTGATTGTCCTGGTATCGAAATAACTCTCATTTTAAATAAAGACAAAACATTTACTCTCCATTCCGTTTATATCGACCGAGATAGTTCTTTTGACGAAAAAGGCACCTACACCTTGAAAGATAACATATTGACTTTAAAAGAAAAAGGCGGAGAAGAATCGTACTATAAAGTAGGCAAAAACCATCTGAGTAAACTGATGGCAGATAAAAAAGAAGTTACCGGTAAACTTGCAGAACATTATACTTTGAATAAAGAATAATCTTTAAATCATAGACATTTAATAAATAGTGGGAATAAAAAAGGTATACCTACTACTTTATTCCCATTATTTATTTTTAATATTTACTTTCCATAAAGAACAAAATCAAGATATTTTATGTTTATAAATATGAAGATAAACTTAAAATAGAATAACTTATGGTTTACAATTTTTTATTTCCAACTAAGCCAAATACAACTAAAGTATCATTGTTCTTATTGGCAGTCCGAATTATATTCGGAATATTATTAATGAATCATGGCATTCAGAAATGGAGTAATTTTCAGGAGCTTTCGATGACTTTTCCTGATCCTCTAGGTTTTGGAAGTCCCCTATCTCTCGGATTAGCCATTTTTGGAGAACTTGTATGTTCAATGGGTTTCATCATTGGTTTTTTATATAGACTAGCTATGATTCCAATGATCTTTACAATGTCCGTCGCTTTTTTTGTGATTCATGCCAATGATGTCTTTACAGTAAAAGAGTTAGCATTCATCTACTTAGTAGTCTTTATACTTATGTATATTGCAGGACCTGGTAAATTTTCTATTGATTATTTTATAGGAAATCAACTAATAAAAAGGAAAATGAGATAAAACAAAAATGAGAATTCATAACTTAAGCTGATTAAAAAATATTATATTTGCATTCAATTAAGAACTATATTAGTAACATTATTTATTAATCAGAATTTGTTAAGTTATGAAAAGAAACAAACTAACATTTGTAGCAGTTGTACTGAGTGGAAGTTTACTATTCAGTTCCTGTGTAGGTTCATTTGGTTTATTCAACCGTTTATCTTCTTGGAACCAATCTATTGGAAGCAAATTTGTAAATGAACTTGTATTTCTAGCTTTCAACATTGTTCCGGTTTACGGAGTGTCCTACCTGGCTGATGCTTTAGTTATCAATTCTATCGAATTCTGGAGTGGTTCCAATCCGATGGCTAATGTAGGTGACGTAAAGAAAGTAAAAGGAGAGAACGGCAATTACATGGTAAAGACACTTGAAAATGGATATTCCATTACTAAAGAAGGTGAAACTGCTTCTATGGATTTGATTTATAACAAAGAAGCTAATACATGGAATGTAGTTGCAAACGGTGAAAGTGCTGAACTCATAAAGATGAACAACGACGGTACTGCCGATTTGTTCTTACCGAACGGCGAAAAAATGAATGTAACTTTGGATGCTCAAGGCATGATGGCAGCTCGCCAAGCTACAATGAGCAACCTTATGTTTGCAGCTCGCTAATAATTAAAGAATAAATATGTAAGAGATGAAACTTTCTCAAACGAGTTTCATCTCTTTTTTATTATCCACTATATTACTATTCTATGCTATGAACAAGATACATATATTAATCCTTTCAGTAATAACATTCACCTGTTTTTCATGCCAAAAACAGAACCCCAAGACTCAATTGGAGGAGATAGCTATCAATTTTTGTGAATCTTTTTATAATTTCAATTATCCGGTTGCCGAAGAATGGAGTACTCCGTCTTCACTATCCTATCTTAGTTTTTTAGCATCTAATATTCAGCAAAATCATTTGGATCAGCTCAAAACACAAGGAGCGGCAAAAGCTTCTATCATTACTTCGAGTGAGATAACTCCTGACTCTGAAATGGCAACAGTAATCTGCCAAATAAAAAATGCATTTATTATCAATCCTATCAATGGAAAAGCGGAACGGTTTTCTTCTCTGCAAGATACACTCCAACTAATAAAAGAAGGCAATAAATGGTTGGTTAGAAAGGATATCCCACTGCAAAATGGAAAGCAAAATCACGACTAAATTTAGGATGAATAATAGGAAAATGCTCTTTTTTAGTCTCAAAAGCCGGATTAACAGCCTTCATACCTCCATCAAAACGAAGAATAAAGAAGTCTAAGTCAAGACGAAGCCCTAACCCGTAAGCTACTGCTATCTGCTTATAAAACTTATTAAACTTGAAAACTCCACCCGGTTGATTGGCATATTCACGAACAGTCCAGATATTACCAGCATCAATAAAGACAGCTCCCTGAAATTTCCAGAACAACTTACTTCGATATTCGATACTGGCATCCAATTTAATATCTCCGGATTGATCGAGCAAATTTCCCTTACCGGCAAAAGACCCCGGACCTAGATCTCGTACACTCCATCCGCGAACACTGTTAGCTCCACCCGAAAAATATTGTTTCTCAAACGGAATAGTTTTTGCGTTCCCGTATGGAACAGCTATACCTATACCGGCATGAAATGCAAATGAATTACGATAGTCAATCCTGATATTTTTAGAGAAGTCAAACTCTCCCTTGATATATTGTGCATAAGGTATTCCAAGAATGGCATACTCATTATTAGCGTTTTTCCTAATTCCAGTCATCTTCGACAAAGCATACATTATATTTCCCGCAGACTCGAAATTAAAACGAATGGAATACGAGTTGGAAGCGATTGTATTATTAACAATAGCCCCTCCTACACTATTATAGTTATAGCTATATCCCATATTTATTATCAGGCGGTCTTGATAATTATATTGAAAAATATCATTTTGACCTTTATTTATATAGTCCTCTTTAAATCTTTCTGAAATTCGCGGCAAATAAAGGAAAGCAATATTAATCAAATCAATACGATGTTGTATTTTTTGACGTTGCGTCCACTTATAACTCCATGAAGCAGAAGCCATTGTACGCAGAAATTCAGGACGCATCTGATAGTTATATTGCAAGCCGAATTCAGTAGTTGCCCTAATTTTTCGTTTAAAATCAGAAGACACAAAAGGGAATAAAAAATTAGGGAAATTAATACTTGACTCTACTCCGAATTCTGTATAGTTATTATTTGCATACCCCGCTTGAAGTCCGGAGATCACTTCATAAGCGCCACGAAACTTTATCATAAAGGTTTCTGATCCGCGAAAAAGATTCCGATTTTGGAAAGAAACAGAAGCTGCTGCTCCCAAGTCACCGGCAGAGTTGGTCCCTTCTACCTCAAAAGCTATAGATTTATGCTTACTTTTAGTCAGCATCACATAGCAGTCAAGCTTTGTCGAATCTCCAATCTGCGTTTCTACAAAACGGATATTGGTATATTTCAATGCCGGCAAGCGTCCAAAACTGGAATATGTCTGCTGTACATCGCGCTCATTATACAAATCTCCGGGAGCAAAACGAAGATTATCCGTAAGCACCTTAGGACGCAAATACAGTTTATCTTTATAATAAATCGGATACCCTTTATAATTAATAGAGTCATTAATCTCCACACTGCTCAATGCCGACGACTGCAATACATCATAATCCGTAATAAAGTTAATCTTGTTAATCCAATATTGTTGATGTGCCTTTGCCGAATCACTGACATGAGTTTTAAATGGGTGCAAGTGTTGTGTCAAATCTACATTATAAGTATTTCGTACCGTATCTGCGGTATAGCCTATATAATCCTTATTGAATTTATAGTAACCATTCCGGAGTAATTTATCCGTGATTCGTTGCCTATCCGCATCCAACACGTTTACATCAAAATACATCTTCTCCTTCAATAAACTTTTTGCTGAATCTTGTTTCAAAAGAGCAGCTATTTGAGGATCGTTGATATCATATTTTATAGATTGAACGATGTATGGTTTTCCGGCTGTTACATCGTAATAGAGTTTTATTTTCTTCTTCTTTATTTTAGTGGAACGCTTTACCGTTGCTGCCATATATCCCATATTATGAACAGCCTTTGTGATTTCTTCTTCAGAACGCTGCGCTTCTTCTTCATTATATATCACAGGAGCATCACCTATCCTTCGTAGAAATTTATTCCCCCATTTGGTAGAATCACGTCCCGAAAGATTATAAACATATAACTGTGTTTTAATCAGGCTGAACCATTTGGCATTAGGATTCTGACGAACATACATTCGTAAAGATGAAGGCCGTATATTCTTCTGGTCCGTACGAATCTTGACTTCATCCAACAGGTAAGAACCCTCCGGCACAAACTTTGTGGATGTGCACGAAGCAAGTGACAAAATAGCGGCAGAAGCAAGCAAATAAAGAAATTTTTTCCTCATACGGTTTTACATCGATAGCATAAAAAATGCGCTCACAAAGATAAATTATATTTTCCGATGAGGAAAATAAATTAAGAAAAAGAGAGGAAAGTAAGGATAGATTGGAAATATCTTTATAGCTTTGTCACAAAATAAAGTTTATGGTATTGTTAAGTAAAAACAAAATAAAGTATATTCATTCGCTTGAGCTAAAGAAAATACGTAAAGAAGAACGAGTTTTTCTAGCCGAAGGTCCTAAACTAGTAGGCGATTTACTCGGACATTTTCCCTGTTGTTTCCTGGCAGCTACCGCATCCTGGATTCAGGAACATCCTGATCTTCGTGTAAATGAAATAGCAGAAGTTTCTCAAGAAGATCTTTCACGAGCCAGTTTACTGAAAACTCCGCAGCAGGTGCTTGCTGTCTTTGAACAGCCCCAATATACTCTGACCCCGGGGGTTGCCCGCCATTCCCTTTGCCTGGCATTGGACGACGTTCAGGACCCCGGAAATTTGGGGACTATTGTTCGTTTAGCTGATTGGTTCGGCATTGAACATATTATTTGTTCACAAAACACAGTGGATGTTTATAATCCCAAGACCATACAAGCCACTATGGGGGGGATTGCGCGGGTAAAAGTACATTATACCTCTCTCCCTGATTTTATTCGTTCACTCGGTGAAGATATACCTGTATTCGGAACTTTCCTTAATGGGAAAAATATGTATGAACAGCCATTAACCGCCAATGGTTTGATCGTAATGGGAAATGAAGGAAATGGAATAGGAAAAGAAGTAGAAACTTTAATAAATAGAAAACTTTATATTCCCAATTATCCACAAGGAAAAGAAACCTCCGAGTCACTCAATGTAGCCATAGCTACCGCAGTAATCTGTGCCGAGTTCCGTCGACAGGCTGCATGGAAATAAAATCAAACGGATAAAATAAAACAGGGAATAATACTTCCCCCTTCTCTTTTAATTCTTTTAATGACTCTTCAAAACACCGGGAAGATTGATTTAGAATATTGGAAGGATTAATTTGAAACACCGGGATATTTTTTAAAATCATCCCAGTGTTTTTTATTTCTTCAAGCTGGTCAGCAGGAAGCAAAACAATTACTCCCGGCATCCATTCAACCGACTCTATTTCTTCCGTTAGTGGAAATGTATCTCGAACAACTCCTTCATCGGTTATTTCCACTACCTGCTGTTTTATAAAACCAACATCAGGCATGAATAAATAATGAGATGCAAATCGTTTCATATCACTAACGAGTTTGACGTCTTTGCTGTTGCTGCCTGCGCTGATTCATTTGCCGTTCCTTTCTTTGTTCTATTCTCTCTTGCTGGATATGTTGCTCCACCTCGATCTGTTCCGGTTTCTTTTCACGTTGAGTTCCTGTACGACGACGGTTCATTTCTTCCGGCGTCAAACGTTGGACATCCTCTTTATGTTCTTCGGCAACTTTATGCAAGGAATCCACCACTTCTTCCTCCGAAATCTTTTTCAGAGAATCCGCTTTCAGAGCTTCTATCTTATTCAGGGAGTCACGAACAGCAAAAGCGAGAGTATCTTTGCAATGATAACGAGTCATAGTGAAATGGTCTGCTAATAGCGTTCCCCCTTTCTGCTCGCCTAACATCGGATAGTAAATGAAACCTCTAATTTCCTTCATAGCTCCCAGCGTATCAGCATATAAACGTATTTGCTGAACTCCCGGGCGGGTTATAGTCTTCAGATGATTTATCGTATCTTTTTCGTAGATAACCTGCATACCCATAGCTACCGCTCTCAAAGAATCAGCAAGCATTGGCTCCAGAAAACGATAATTCACTTCCCAAACCAAGGTATCACGGTCTTTATAGTTAGTATCGGTAGGCAATACGAACGAATAACGGTTATTCATCATCTCGCCGGTCAAACGTATCATACGCAACCAAGGCCATACATCAAGACTATCACCTGGTTCTGTCATTTTCGGTTTCTTATCTCGCAAAGCTATTAAATGATTAACTTCGTCCTGTTGGTCTTTCAAGCGTTTCTTTACTTTCTCATAGATTTTCGATAAAACTTCTGTGTTGCGTGTATACCAAACCATAGATGAGTCGAATACAGCCTGCGTAGTTCCATACTTCTTAAAAACAGCATCAATATACAACGCTTTTTTATAGTTCTCACTGTAAGGCAGGTTATCTCCCATGGACTTTGCCAGATGATAATCATATAGCAAACTCTCCATTTTCGATTCCGGGATTACGTCATTAGGTCTTTTCACTTTACATCCCGCTACCGCAAGCGCAAGCATGCAGATGAAACACAGATGAAACCGAAGCTTACTTTTCATGATTCTCAACTTCCTTTTTATCGCCTTTATCCAATGAATGATATGACTCATTCAGATATTTACTATAAAAGAGTAATAAAGCAATGATACCACAACTAATGGCAGCATCTGCAAAATTAAAGATCGGGCTGAAAAATATAAAATGCTCTCCACCTACGAATGGCAGCCATGCAGGCCAGTTTGTATCTATAATCGGGAAATAAAACATATCCACTACTTTACCATAGAACCAGGTGGAATATCCTCCGCCCTCCGGCATGAAACTCGCAATCTGTGAATGAGTGCTTTCATTGAAAATAACTCCATAGAATACACTATCTATAATATTACCTAAAGCACCGGTCAGAATCAGAGCCACACAAACGATATATCCGGTTTTGAAGCCTTTCTTTACAATTTTATATAGATACCAACCGATTAATGCAACTGCAACAATACGGAAAGTAGTCAGGAATAATTTCCCGAAAATCTCCATACCGAAAGCCATTCCGTTGTTCTCGGTGAAATAAATATAAAACCAGTCCGTCACACGTATGCTTTCGTGCCAGTACATATGAGTTTTAATCCAGATTTTAATGATCTGGTCGATAATCAATACAGAAAAGATAACGATCAGAGCGATTGTTCCCTTCGTGAATAGTTTCTTCATGCGTTCATTATAAATTAAACATAACGAGCTACAAGTGCCGTGCGTCAACATTGCGCAGCTACTTGTAGCTCGTCACCCGTAGCTTGTGTAGCTATCTATTATTTTTTACCACTGTTCTTAGCTTCAATGCTCAATGTCGCATGAGGAACAGCGCGCAGGCGTTCTGCCGGAATCAGCTTTCCGGTTTCGCGACAAATGCCATACGTTTTATTCTCTATGCGTACTAAAGCTGCCTGCAATCCCTGAATAAACTTCAGTTGGCGTTGTGCCAAACGGGTCGTTTCTTCTTTGGAAAGCGTATTAGCTCCTTCTTCCAACACTTTATATGTAGGAGATGTATCGTCAGTATCATTACCGTCCAATCCCATCAAACTCTTTTTCAACTGTTCATAGTCACGTTGTGCTAGTTCCAGTTTCTCCATAATAATGGCACGGAATTCTTCAAGTTCCGCATCTGAGTATCTAGTCTTTTCTGCCATAATCTTACAATTTTAAAAGGTTAATCAATATAGTATTAGTCTTTTATCACATTCACAAACAGTGAGAAATCGTCAAAGCTAAGCTCTGTACCGTCTTTCACCTCATCAACAAGTTCAAGAGATGTGCCTAAAACCTGGTTACAAATATAAGTATTATATTCATTTACCGCATCATCTGTTTGTGTATTTTTCGAGATTGTTATTTTTATTTTATCTGTAATCTCGAAACCGCTTGATTTACGTATATTTTGTATACGATTTACCAATTCACGGGCAATACCCTCACGACGTAACTCTTCGGTAACTGTAACTTCAAGTGCCACAGTCAACTTGCCTTCATTAGCAACCAACCATCCCGGAATATCTTCACTGATAATTTCCACGTCTGAGACTTCGATAACGGCTTCCTCTCCATTCAGGTTCAAAGTATATTTTCCATTCTTTTCCAGTTCGGAGATTGCTTCCTGCGACATTTCTGCAACGGCAGCAGCTACGGCTTTCATTTGTTTTCCAAATTTCGGCCCCAGTTTCTTAAAGTCACATTTCACTTTCTTTACCAAGACACCGGCCGCACCGTCTACGAACTTGATTTCTTTCACATTCACCTCGTTCATTATCAGGCTTTTCACAGCTTCGATATGTGCTTTCTGCTCTTCGTCCAGCACCGGCACCATGATACATTGTAGCGGTTGACGGACTTTTATATTCACTTTACGACGTAATGCCAATACCATAGAAGTAACGTCCTGTGCCATTTGCATACGGGTTTCCAATTCCTTATTTATCATTTCTTCCTGATATTTAGGGAATTCAGCCAAGTGTACGGATACTACATTATCACGTCCTGTTGCTGTAATCAAATCCGTATACAGACGATCTGCATAGAATGGAGAAATGGGGGCCATTAATTTAGCAACCGTTTCAAGACACGTATATAATGTCTGATAAGCAGACAGTTTATCTTGTGTAAATTCACCTCCCCAGAAACGTTTACGGTTCAGGCGAACATACCAATTGGATAAGTTATCGTTGACAAAGTCGGAAATCAAACGCCCTGCTTTAGTCGGTTCGTATTCGTTATAACAAGTATCTACTTCTTTTATCAGCGTATTCAGTACAGACAAAATCCAACGGTCGATTTCCGGACGTTCTGCCATAGGCACATCAGCTTCTTTATACTCAAATCCGTCTACATTGGCATAAAGTGCAAAGAACGAGTAAGTATTATATAAAGTACCAAAGAACTTACGACGAACTTCTTCCACTCCTTCTACGTCGAACTTCAAATTATCCCACGGAGAAGAATTGGTAATCATGTACCAACGTAACGGATCGGAACCGTACTTTTCAATAGTCGTGAACGGATCGACAGCATTATTAAGGCGTTTGGACATTTTATTACCATTCTTATCGAGTACCAGCCCATTAGAAATAACCGCTTTATAGGATACACTATCAAATACCATAGTAGCAATAGCGTGCAATGTAAAGAACCAACCACGTGTCTGGTCTACTCCTTCAGCGATAAAATCAGCCGGATATACCTGACGGCTATCCAACAGTTCTTTATTTTCGAACGGGTAATGAATCTGCGCATAAGGCATAGCACCCGAGTCGAACCATACGTCGATCAAGTCGGATTCACGTTTCATTGGCTGACCGTCTTTCGATACTAATATAATATCATCTACATAAGGACGGTGGAGGTCAATCTTATCATAATTTTCTTCAGTATATTCGCCGGGTACAAAACCTCTATCTTTGTAAGGATTGGACTTCATAAATCCGGCAGCTACCGATTTTTCTATTTCATTGTATAATTCCTCTACTGACTCAATACACAATTCACCTGTACCGTCTTCCGTACGCCAGATAGGTAGCGGAGTACCCCAATAACGTGAACGGCTCAGGTTCCAGTCATTCAGATTTTCCAGCCATTTTCCAAAACGTCCCGTTCCGGTAGATTCCGGTTTCCAGTTGATAGTCTTGTTCAGTTCCATCATACGCTCTTTGCAAGCTGTAGAACGGATAAACCAGCTATCCAACGTACGCCAACAGTGCGGATAGTTGTGGACATGCTTTTCTATTTTGAATGCCTGATTGTTTGCTTTCATCATCATAGCCAGAACAATATCCAGAGATTCGGCGGCTTGGGCAGCTTTCTCATCATATTTTCCGTCTATCATAAACACAGGATTGTAGGCGTTTTTCACCCATGCACCTTGATATTCCTTGTATTTTTCTACATCCACACATTCTTTTACAAAATTCTCGTCCAGTTCATCCAACAGGTAGAATTTACCAGTCAGGTCTACCATTGGACGAGTTTCGCCCCTCTTATTAATCATAAAAAGCGACGGTATTCCCGCAGCACGTGCCACGTTTGCGTCGTCTGCACCAAATGTCGGTGCGATATGGACAATTCCCGTACCATCTTCTGTAGTTACATAGTCGCCCGGAATTACACGGAATGCCTTATTACTAGCCTTCCAATCACCGTCTTCTGACACTTCAACCGGTTTTACCCACGGAATCAGTTGCTCATATTCCATGCCAATAAGGTCAGTACCTTTGTATTCGGCGATTACTTTAAATGGAACCAGTTTATCTCCTGCCTTATAATCTTCCAATTTCAAGTCAGCAGCTTTGGGGTTGAAAAGAGCATTCAACAAAGCCTTTGCCAAAACAACCGTGATAGGTTCTCCGGTATAAGCGTTATAGGATTGCACAGCAACATAATCAATTTTCGGTCCTACACAAAGTGCTGTATTTGAACGCAATGTCCAAGGAGTAGTTGTCCATGCTATAAAATAGGGAGTTCCCCACTCTGTCATTTCCGGTTTAGGATTCTTCATCTTAAACTGAGCAACCACTGTCGTATCTTTTACGTCACGATAACAACCCGGCTGATTCAATTCGTGCGAACTTAATCCTGTTCCGGCAGCCGGAGAATATGGCTGGATAGTATATCCTTTATATAACAGTCCTTTTTTGTACAACTGCTTCAGCAACCACCACAATGTTTCGATATAACGATTATCATACGTGATATATGGATGTTTCATATCCACCCAATACCCCATTTGATGCGTCAAATCTTCCCATTCTTTGGTGTATTTCATTACGTCTTTACGACAAGCTGCATTGTAGTCGGCTACAGAGATTTTCTTACCAATATCCTCTTTTGTGATGCCTAATGCTTTTTCCACACTAAGTTCCACAGGCAGTCCGTGCGTATCCCAACCGGCTTTACGCTTCACCTGATAACCTTTCATTGTTTTGTAACGGCAGAAAATGTCTTTAATGGTACGAGCCATTACATGGTGAATACCCGGCATTCCATTAGCCGAGGGAGGTCCTTCGAAAAATACAAACGAAGGACAGCCATCACGTTCTGTCATACTCTTGGCGAAAACTTTGTTTTCGTCCCACTTCTTCAGTACATCTTTGTTCACCTGCGAAAGGTCAAACTGCGAATATTCAGTAAATCTCTTACCCATAGCTGTATCTACGATTTTACTATTTACAATTTACAATTTGAGGGGTATCCCCATTTTTAAGGGTGCAAATTTACAAAAACATTTGTTTAGTTGAGCAAAAAGCTAAGACTTTTAATCGGAATCATGTGAAGTTAACGATTATAAATAGCTGTCGGCCTAAACAAAACGGAAATCTCCTTGTTTTAGTGGGAAATAAAAAAGCACTCAATTATGAATTACGGTATCAGTATTTTATTCAGAGCAATCCCTTTGGCGATGGCACTCTTTTGCTTCGGATACGGAGCGTTTATTTATGGTTATGGAGATGCAGGAAACCGGGTCGTAGCAGGTCCTGTCGTGTTTTCACTTGGTATGATATGTATTGCACTGTTTTGTACAGCTGCCACTATTATCCGGCAAATCATACATACCTATAATGAAACAACAAAATACATTTTACCTATTGTAGGATATTTGGCAGCTCTAATCACTGTTATCAGTGGTATCTGTATTTTCAGTAATGCGACCTCTCCTTCCGCCTTTGTCGCAGGTCATGTAATAACCGGTGTAGGATTTATCACGGCTTGCGTAGCTACTGCCGCTACCTCTTCTACCCGATTCTCTTTGATTCCGGAAAACTCTAAAGCAACAGGAAATGAGGTCCCACAAGGAGCGTTTTCTGTGGGTCAGAGACGAGCAATGATCATTCTTGCAATCATCATATCTATTATTGCATGGGTATGGGCATTCGTTTTATTAGGCAACAGCCACTCTCATCCTGCTTATTTTGTCGCAGGACACGTAATGGTAGGGCTTGCTTGTATTTGTACCAGCCTCATAGCATTGGTGGCTACTATTGCTCGTCAGGTGCGAAATGATTATTCGGAAAAAGAACGGAATAAATGGCCGAAACTAGTTTTATTAATGGGATCTATTTCTTTTATATGGGGATTATTCGTTATTTTGGCAGATTCGGGGAGTGCAAACGGTACCACCGGATATATCATGCTTGGACTGGGTCTTGTATGTTATAGTATTTCCAGTAAAGTAATTCTGTTGGCAAAGATATGGAGACGGGAATTTAAACTAGCCAACCGCATCCCTATGATTCCGGTATTAACAGCATTGACTTGTTTATTCCTGGCTGCTTTCGTATTCGAACTCGCTACCGTACATGCAGATTATTTCATTCCGGCACGTGTTCTAGTAGGATTAGGGGCTATCTGCTTCACACTATTTTCTATCGTTAGCATACTGGAAAGCGGTACTTCTTCTAAATAAAAATATAGCGTCACTATCCTAAACACATAGTGCCGCTATTCGAGATATATGGTGACGCTATTTTAACGGGATAACGTCACTATTTTATTTTTTTAATTTCACTTCATAGACATCATTTCTACGATCTTTCAAATTGCGTACACTACCGTATGTATGTAACGCACTCAATAAATCCAGATCGACATCCGAAACCAATATCATTTCTGTATTCGGAGTCGCTTCCGCTCGTTTTCCGTCTGTCGGAAAAGCAAAATCACACGGAGTAAATACACCCGATTGGGCATACTGAATATCCATATTGTGTACGCGGGGGAGATTTCCCACGCTGCCTGCAATGACAACAAAACATTCATTTTCGATCGCACGCGCCTGAGCACAGACACGAACGCGGGAATAGGCATTTTGTGTATCCGTCAGGAAAGGTACAAACAATATCTGCATTCCTTGATCTGCCATTAGCCGGGAGAGTTCCGGAAACTCTACATCATAGCAAATCAAAACACCAATCTTAGCACAATCTGTATCAAAGGTTTGTAGTAATTTTCCCCCACTCAACCCCCAACTCTTGATTTCATCCGGAGTGACGTGCATTTTTTCATACATTTCGTATGTTCCGTCGCGACGGCAAAGGAACCCTACATTATAAAGCAGCCCGTCTTCTTTCACATAGGGCATACTACCGGTAATAATGTTTATATTATAGCTAATAGCCAGATTTATAAACCGATCACGAATCTCATCGGTATATTTTGCCAATCCGCGAATAGCCTGCGATTCTCCTTTATCGTTATACTTCGACATCAAAGGAGCATTGAAATATTCCGGGAAAAGAACAAAATCACTTTTATAGTCTGATACTGCATCTACAAAAAATTCTACCTGTTCGAACAGATCATCCAGTGTTTTATAACTACGCATCTGCCATTGTACCAAACCTACGCGAACAGTAGTTTTTGGATTGATATATTCTTGTGTCGGAGGTTGATAATAGATATTATCCCACTGTAACAAACAGGCATAATGTTTAGACTCCTCATCATTCGGCAAATAATTAGTCATTACCTTGCGGACATGGAAATCATTTGATAATTGGAACGTAAGCACCGGATCGTAAATATCACGTTGACGTACCCGTTCGATATATTCTTTTGGACGCATCTTGTCAGCATATTTATGATAATTCGGAATACGGCCGCCGAACATAATGGCTTTCAGGTTCAATGTTTCGCATAGTTCTTTGCGATATTCATACATACGTCGCGCCAGACGCAATCCGCGATATCCGGGGTGAATAAATACCTCTATGCCATACAGAATATTCCCCTCAGGATTATGCGTATTAAATGTTTCCTTACCCGTGACTTGTGCATACGTATGGTCATTCTTCACCTTATCATAATCAACAATAATAGAAAGAGCGCAACCTACAATTTTGTCGTCAACCACTGTAACAATCTGTCCTTCCGGAAAAATATTGATTAATTTCTGAATCTGTTTATGGGTCCAGAACACATCGCTACCGTCAGAATAAACACGAGTAAACGATTGGGATAATTGTGCGTAATCTTCTATTTGAAGATTACGTATCTGCACTTTATTAATTTTAATCGGATGTTGTTCCATAACAATACGTGTTTTTATATAAAGACAGTGCAAAGGTACAGCTTATCCTCATATATTGTTCTCCAAAGATAAGAAAATAAAAATCCGTAAATCACAGATTCCTATATCTGCTGATTTACGGATTTTCCACAAGAGATATTATCTGATTTATTTATTCTTCTTCTTCTTCCATAGTTTGCTCATATCCTCCAATGTCTTACCTTTCGTTTCGGGCACCCAACGCCAAACGAAAATAGCAGCCGCTACACAGATAATTCCATAAAGACTATACGCAAACATCGGGCTGAAATCGTACAATGCCGGGAAAGTAGAAGATACAATATAATTGAATATCCATTGGAAAGCCACAGCGATTGCCACCGCTTTACCACGAATTGTGTTCGGGAAGATTTCCGAAATCAATACCCAGCAAATCGGTCCCCATGACATCATAAAGAAGGCGGCATATACGATAACCGAAAGTACCGGAAGAATTCCTTTTATTGCCATGCTATCACACATCGCTACTGCAAATGCACCTACGGCCATACCGATAGAACCGATTATCAACAGAGGTTTGCGCCCGAAGCGATCTACTGTAAAGATTGCAACCAGTGTAAAGATAATATTCACAACACCCATAATAACCGTTTGCATCATGCCACCTCCTTCTGCACCTGCATTTTCAAAAATACGAGGAGCATAGTAAAGCACTGCATTGATGCCGATAGCCTGTTGGAATACGGAAAGCAGAATACCGATAACAATTACTGCCACTCCATAAGTAAAGAGTTTTTCTGTTTTTTCGTGAGCAGTAGCTTTAATATCGTTAAGAATTTCTTGTGCTTTTGTCTTACCATTGATCTTTTCCAGAATTGAATAAGCTTTTTCATCTTCTTGTACCAATACCAAATAGCGAGGAGTTTTTGGGACAAAGAACAATAATAGACCAAAGAATGCAGCCGGAAAAGCTTCCGAGCCGAACATAAAACGCCAGCCTTCAAATACAGTCCACATATCAGATTCTGAGCTAACTGATAAAACTCCGGCAGCATCTTTCTGAATAATAGGATTTTGGTGATCGCCCATAATCAGGTAATTCACAAAGTATACAACCAACATACCGAAAATAATGGCAAACTGGTTGCACGAAACAAGTGTTCCGCGAATGTTGGAAGGAGCTATTTCTGCGATATACATCGGACAAACAGCAGACGCAAGCCCGACACCGATACCACCTAAAACACGATATAAGTTAAATGTAACCAGCAAATCCATATTCGGTTTTCCATATTCGAAAAACAGAAATTCCGGATAATAGGAACCTAATGCTGAAAGGAAAAAGAGTACGGCAGCAAGTCTCAGGGAGTTACGACGCCCTAGACGGGAAGCGAATATACCGGAGAACGCCCCACCAAGTACGCAGCCTATCAATGCACTGGAAGAAGTGATTCCATGCATTACTTTATTATATTGAAAATCGGAAGCGGAAAGGAAGAATGCCTCCAGACCCTTCTCTGCACCGGAAATAACTGCTGTATCATAACCGAAAAGCAATCCTCCCAGGATAGCAACAGAAGTTATCGAATATAGGTAGAGTTTACTACCTTCGTTCGTTGTATTAATCATGGTGTATAAGTAGATAAGTAGTGTGTAGTAGTTGGATTAGATAATAGTAAGGCGATAAAGCTCTACCTCTATCGCCTTATATTTGATTCTCTATTAGCAGTACATATTCAGAATTGCTTCGTAAAGTTCTTGTTTGCCGCTAGTCTGCTTTGGTTCACCGTTCGCTTTAGCATAAGCAACTACATCTTCCAAAGATAATTTACCTTCCTCAAATTCTTTACCTTTACCACCGTCGAATGAAGCATAACGATCAGACAACATTTTCTTGTATGGAGATTCGTTCAGCAGAGTTGCCGCACTTTCCAATGCACGAGCCATAGCGTCCATACCTGCAATGTGAGCAATAAAAATGTCTTCCAAATCAGTAGAATTACGGCGAGTTTTGGCATCGAAATTAGTTCCGCCATTACCCAAACCGCCATTACGGATGATTTGCATCATCGCCTGAGTCAGTTCATAGTTGTCAATCGGGAATTGGTCTGTATCCCAACCATTCTGATAGTCGCCACGGTTAGCGTCGATAGAACCTAACATACCGTTATCCACTGCTACTGCCAACTCATGTTCGAAAGTGTGGCCAGCCAAAGTAGCATGGTTTACTTCGATGTTAACTTTGAAATCTTTATCCAAACCATGAGCTTTCAGGAAGCCGATCACAGTTTCCGTATCTACATCATACTGATGCTTAGTCGGTTCCATAGGTTTCGGTTCAATCAGGAAAGTACCTTTAAAACCACGGGCACGAGCATAATCACGAGCAATAGTCAACATCTGTGCAAGGTGTTCTTTTTCACGTTTTTGATCTGTATTCAAAAGAGACATATAACCTTCACGACCACCCCAAAACACATAGTTCTGACCGCCCAATTCGATAGTTGCGTCAATTGCATTCTTAATTTGTACAGCAGCACGGGCCACTACGTCAAAATCAGGATTTGTTGCAGCACCATTCATATAACGGGCATGGCCGAATACGTTGGCAGTACCCCATAACAGTTTGATGCCAGTTTCTGCTTGTTTCTGTTTTGCGTATGCTACGATTTCTTTTAAGTTAGCTTCATATTCTTCAATGCTAGCACCTTCTGAAACCAAGTCTACATCGTGAAAACAATAGTATTCAATACCCATTTTCTGCATGAATTCAAAACCTGCATCCATTTTATCTTTTGCAGCCTGTATAGCATCTGTATTACCGTTCCAAGGGAACAGTTTTGTTCCACTACCGAATTGGTCGCCACCTTCAGCGCATAATGTATGCCACCATGCCATAGAGAACTTCAACCAATCTTTCATCTTCTTGCCGTTGATTACTTTTTCAGCATCGTAATAACGGAATGCCATCGGGTTCTTGCTCTCTTTACCTTCGAATTTAA
>ERZ826016.1876-NODE-1876-length-17974-cov-17.945756_pt1 | contig 17974 bp, 8 predicted proteins | sample MGYA00519872_ERZ826016 | MGnify/ENA primary metagenome ERZ826016 (study PRJEB31778, sample SAMEA3449218) | human gut metagenome | biome: human gut; feature: human-associated habitat; material: faeces | place: United Kingdom | collected 2010/2012 ... | reverse complement strand
AAAACTTCGCAAATCTTGTCTTTGCCCGGTATCCGGTTCCTTCCGGTGCAAGCTCTATGGCTGTCTGTGTTTCTCCAAAAGAAGCCGCCCATGCGTCAAAATGTCCCAGTCCCAGCTTTTGGAGCGTTCCATACTGAAGATAACGCATATTCGTGTAAAGCTCCGTCATGCTGTTGGAAATTGGCGTTCCGGTCGCAAAAGTTACACCCTTGCCGCCCGTGATTTCATCAAGATACTGGCACTTGGCAAACATATCAGATGACTTCTGTGCTTCTGTCTGTGCGATACCTGCCACATTCCTCATTTTCGTATAAAGGAACAGGTTCTTGTAATTGTGGCTCTCATCCACAAACAGCCTGTCTACCCCCAACTGCTCAAAGGTTACGACATCATCTTTCCGGCTCTGGTCATTTAATTTATCAAGACGCACCTGCAATGCTTTTCTTGATTTTTCCATCTGCTTAATGGTATAACGCTCCCCATTATCTTTTTTCGCCTGTTCAATGGCAAGCTCGATCTCATCAATCTGTCTTTCGATTGTAGCTGCCTGTCTCTCCTGCGATAATGGGATTTTTTCAAACTGGCTATGTCCGATGATAACGGCATCATAATCGCCTGTGGCAATACGGGAACAGAACTTTTTACGGTTGGCAGGTTCAAAATCCTTTTTCGTTGCTGCAAGGATATTTGCTCCTGGATATAACCGTAAGAAATCACTTGCCCACTGCTCGGTCAAATGGTTCGGCACTACAAATAATGACTTCTGGCATAGTCCCAGACGCTTGCTTTCCATTGCCGCTGCTGTCATTTCAAAGGTTTTTCCGGCACCAACGCAGTGCGCAAGTAGGGTATTATCTCCATACAGCACATGGGCAACCGCATTTTTCTGATGCGGCTTTAATTCAATATCCGGTGTCATGCCCGGAAATTTCAGATGCGAACCGTCATATTCTCTTGGTCTGGTGGAATTGAAAAGCTCATTATATTTTGCCACAAGTGTCTGCCTACGTTCCGGATCACGGAATACCCAGTCCTTAAATGCCTCCCTTATTGCTTCCTGCTTCTGGCTTGCAATCATGGTTTCCTTTTTATTGAGGACTCTCTTTTCCTTTCCATCCTCCTCAATGGTGTCATATACTCTCGTATCTTTGAGGTTCAGGGAATCTTCCAGTATCTTATAGGCATTTACCCGGCTTGTACCGTATGTCATGTTGACAAGCGTATTGCCATAGTCCGCATTTTTGCCCTTTACATTCCACTCTCCGGTTACACCCGAAAACTGCACACCTATCGTATCCCTGCGGAATAAATGTTCCGGTGTCTGGAAAATATCACGCATAAAATCATTGATATACTTTGGATCAATCCATGTGGCACCGATACGCACCTCAATCTCCGATGCGTCCAGCTCCCTCGGCTGTACCTGCGTAAGAGCCTGTACATTTGGGGCATATTCCGGATGATTTTCTGCATAGGTTGCTGCAATGGCAAGTTTCTCACGCACATTGCCACTTAGATACTGGTCTGCTGTCTCCCACACATCCGTAAGCGGATTCTGGAAAATAACACCACGAAGTTCCTCGGTAAGTGTATCCTTATCTTTTCCGGTAAGCCCTCCCATAAAATCAAGGTCTATTTTTGCTTTTTCTGCTAGAGATACTGCCAGCGCTTCACTTGCGGTATCCACGCTTGTGACAACCTCTGCCCTTTTAATGGTACGCTTCGTGAACATATCTGCTTTTCCCTTGAAGTTGCCCTCATCATCGAGTTTTTCCAAAGAACACAGTAGGCAATAACTGCTGTCCTGATTAAAGGCTCTCTTATTCGTCTGCGAATTAATCAGACCATATTTCTTAGAGAAATTATCATACAGGCTATTAAGCTCTGCCTGCTTTTCCTTAATTGCTACATCGGAGTATTCCTCAAGCTGCATATCAATCAGCTCCTGCGTACAGTTACGGATTGCCACCATTCCCTTGATACGTTCTTTTGCGGTGTCTGATACTTCCACCGCCTTCATGACAGAGTTTTCACGGTAATATACCTCATTATCGACTACTGTATAACTGAAATTCTTAACGGACGGACCAGCCGGAATGCTCTGCCTGCTCATTTCATCCACAAGCTCCTCATCCAGATCAATCGTATCAATCTGTCCTGTAATATTTTCAAGTGCTTTTGCTAACTGCTCCGCAAAAGGTCTGCTGTCATCTGCCCTGCAGGTGCTTTCCATGCCATAAGGACCGGATACCATTTCCATCTTTCCTACGATCTGCTCCGGGTGCTCTGCAAAGTAAGCGTTCATTGCAATGCCATCTGCATCCTCTCCCAGATGTACCCAGTCCGGCTCACGCTCCACCATGCGGTCACGCTTCTGGAAAAATAAAATATCCGAAGTGACCTCGGTTCCTGCATTTGCCTTAAATGCGGTATTCGGAAGTCTGACTGCACCAAGCAGGTCTGCTCTTTGTGCAAGGTATCTTCTGACTTCCGGACTTGCCTTGTCCATGGTTCCCTTGCTTGTGATAAAAGCAACCACACCTCCGGGACGCACTTTATCCAACGTCTTTGCAAAGAAATAATCATGGATCAGGAAATTGTTTTTATCATACTGCTTATCTGCCACCTTATACTGACCAAAAGGTACATTTCCGATTGCCACATCAAAGAAATCGTTCGGATAATCGGTCTTTTCAAAGCCTTTGATCTGCACATCTGCCTGCGGATAAAGCTGTTTTGCAATGCGTCCGGTGATACTGTCAAGCTCTACTCCGTAAAGCCTGCTTTCTTTCATGGAATCCGGCATCATACCAAAAAAGTTGCCGATGCCCATGGAAGGCTCCAGTACATTTCCTTTGGAAAATCCCATTTTCTCCAATGTTTCGTACATCTGGCGGATAATGACCGGACTTGTATAATGGGCATTCAAGGTACTCTCCCTTGCCATGCGGTACTCCTCCGGTGATAGCAGTTCTTTTAACTGGTGATATTCTGCTGACCAGTTTGATTTGCTCTCGTCAAACGCATCAGCAAGACCACCCCAACCGACATACTGTGACAAAATCTGCTGTTCTTCCGGTGTTGCATATCTACTTTCGCCCTCGATCTGCTCCAACAGTTTGATTGCTGCAATATTTCTCTGGAATTTCTCTTTTGGAGAGCCTTCGCCCAAGCGGTCATCGCTGATATGGAAATTGACAGCGTTGCTTTTATCCGGTACTGGTTTATTTTCTTCCTGTGAAGGAAGAGTAATCGGTTCCCAGTCTCCTGTAAGCACCTGTGACAGCATTTCCTCTGTCTGTCGGTCTGCTTCACCATTCTCCAGACGCTCACGGGCAGACTGCGTATCTATACTGTCCAGTTCATCTTCTGTCTGTTTTGTAACAACATTCTGTTCCTTTTCGTCAGAAAACTCCGCTTCTGCTTCCCTGCCACTTTCTGCAAGCTCATTCCCCCAATCCATTGCTTCCTGCAAAGTCGAAAATGTCTCCAATGCCGGACGGGTGGTGTCTGCCGTATCATAAATAGCATATCCGTCCACTTCCTTATCAATCCAAAGGAATATTCCCTCTGATAAGGTTGCACTCCACTGTGTCGGATTGCCATATTCATCATCTGCATCATGTACCACATGCCATGATAATTTCTGCGATTCCTCTTGTGAAAATTCTTGTTGTGGCTCAGTTTCATCCGGCTCTGCGATACCATCCGTCCCCTCAAACCTTGAAAACACCTCTGCTTCGTGTCGGTCAATATCTTCCTCTGCAATGGCATTGATATAATCGTCCTCTACCTCGCTACGCTCCGGCTTATGGTCGTATTCAAAGGATTTCCCATTGACCTGTGCATAATAAAAACTGCTGTCCTCAATGTCATTTCCAAGCAGATATTTCTCTTTTTCACTGCCCCACTCATCAACCAGAACACACTCATATCCATCAATCGTGATCTTTTGCTGTGCTTCCTTTTCTTTTTCCCGAATCACATTGATATATCTTCTCGCCTGATTGGTAAATCCGTCCAGCACTGCCGGATGTGAGCTTAGAATCAGATCATTGTTCTGCCACTCATTTTCCGCAACAATGCCCTTTGCCCAGTCCTTATTGTTCTGCGAAAAACGACCGTCATAATCAAAATGCGTAACCGTATTTGCAAGAACAAATTCCACACAGTCAATGCCATATTTATCTATGATCTCATCTGCGGTATTCCTCGGAAGTACAAAACCGTTGAATTTCTCGGCAATCAAGGCTTCGATGTCCTTCTTACATTCAAGTCGCTGTCCATGCTCCAGACGGGAAAGTTCTCGCTGTCTTGCTTTCTCTGCCTGTTCTTCCTTATAAGCCTTATAGTTTTTCTTCCCCTGTGGAGATAAGTATTTATCCTCTTTGATCAGCGCACGAAGCCTTTTTTCCACAACATTCCAGTTCAGAAGCACTTTTGCATACGGATTGCCATAACTGCCTTTCTCCAGACGGATACCTTTTCCATCATGTTCATTATGGGAATCATCATTGCCCGGCAGTCCGCCGGAACCACCACCAATGCCATATTCATTTTTCAGAAAAGCAACTGCTTCTTTCTGGTCATGTCCTTCCATGAAATACTCATAAATGCGGAAAGCTCCATGCTCATAGCCGCTTCCTCTGCCAAGTGCATAGTCAATTTCATCCTGCGTGATAAAATCTTCCTGTGCTACCTCCACCGCATCCGGCAATGGAAATTCCAGTCTCTCCCTGTCAAGGTCTGCTATCTCCGATAACAGATATTCCGGTGATTTCACATGCCGCCATTTTAATTCGGCTTCACCCGATGCAAGTCGCTCTGCCGCATCCTCCAAGACATTTTTAAGCTGTTCCCTGCCCTCATGGGTGGAAAGAAGCTCCATGAGTTTTGCTTCACTTTCCGGATAATTTCCTGCTTTTAAGCCAAGCTCCTCCGGCATTTCATCCATTCCATCTCGCAGGAAGAAATAGATCTGATTGGCAACACGATTTCTCTCCTGTGTATCTACAAGAAATGCTTCACTGGCACTCATATAAGTACCATTTTCGATCATGGAACGGATATGGCTCTCCACATCTTCCCAATCCATCGTGACAATCGGTGTTTCCCTTGCCTGTGTTCCATAGCCGACGCTCATACCATGCTCATCGAACCACACTGATACTGGATTTCCATTGATTTCAAAACCTTTTCCGGTCTGTCCGTACTCATTTTTCAGAAAATCCACCATCTGCTCGGCATTTCTGCCCTCTGTGTACTTTGCAAAGATACGCTTTCTGCTGTGCTGTTTTCCTCCACCACTGCGAAGAATGGTTTCAAGCTCATTCTGTGGCAAAGAAAAAGCAGCGGGCATGGTATATTTCATACTTGCTTCCGCTGCTGCGACTGTTCCGACCTGCTCCTCAAAAGAAGGAAACAGGCTGAGTTGTGTAAAGGTGGGTTCCGCTGCGTCTCCCCGGAGAAGATCATCGGTATCTGTTACAGACTGTAAACCAGTTCTCCCAGAACCACTTCCTCTGCTCGGTTCCGAATGCTGTTCATCTTCGCTACCCAAAGCATCTGATCGGTTTCCTTGAGCTGTTCTGTCACTCCCTCGGTTGCCGCCATCTGGCTTGTCAGCTTCTCCATTCTCTCCTCTGCCTGCTTCTGAATGGTCAGCAGGTGTTCTTTCAATGTCCCTTTCAGAAGAAACGCTGAGTACACGCCCCTGTGGTTCTCCTTCAGATAAGTCTCCCTCATCATTCCGTACTTCGTTACGGTTCCCTCCGGCTGACTGTCCGCCTGTAATGTCGGGATCAGATAATCCCCATTCTTCTCGTATGTCAGATTCATTGCTATTGCCCCTTTCTACGCTGTTTTGATTGTTGTCAATATATTCCTCATGTCCGCTCTCGCTTTCACGCTTTAACGCATTGTAGTCTATTTCAGAAGTATTTGCAAGTCCTTTCTGCGTTAAATTTTCTGTTTGTTCCTGTTCGTGGCTTCTGTTATATGCCCTTATGGTTCTTCCAATTTCTAAAAGTACCGGTTTTGCAAGTTCATTAGCTGCATCTCCAAGTACCGCAAGGGTATCCATGGAATTAAATTCATGGATAAAATCGAAAGCAAACTCCGAACCATACTCCTGCATATCTGCACCGCAGGCAGATAAAAGTGTAAAAGAAATACTCTCAGATAAAGTATCTCTTAAACGGATACCGACATTCTGCTCGTCCAGTCCTTCTAGGAAGCTGCCCTCGATCATGTACTGCAAATCCGGCAACAATTCCTCATAATAATCTGCTGCAATCCTGTCAGCTAACTCCATAAGTCTTTCTTCAAATAGCTTCTTATCATCGGTAGCACCATAAGTCTGCTCCAGACGCTTAATTACATCTTCCTTATGTTCCTCATGTAATTCCCATAGTTCCGGATACCGTCCGATTCTCCTTGCCGCATGGACATCTGACACATCAAATACATATTTCAGACGCTTTCCATGTGCGTCATCCTCATCCAAAAGTGCGATACCTTTTGCACCTTTATTTACCCAACAGTGCATACGCTCATTCCACAGTTCTATGGAAGCACAAGCTGTTGCGTCTGGTCTTTGTGCATAGATCAAAAGCTGTTCCCGGAACGGATACTTATACAATCTTGCCGCTGTGGTCAGGTATTTCATCCATTCCTCACGATTTTTGACAACCTCGGCTGCTGTCTCTTTTGCCAGAGCCGATATAAAATCATATTTTCTCACACAGTTCTCCTTCCTGTCATAGATACGACAAAAAGGCAGCCACATAAACTACATGACTGCCTTTCCATGATTGATTGTTGCAATTATTCGATTGTACCAAAGCTGAAACTCTTGCCTTCCGGTGCTTTTTTCGGTGCAAATCTTGATTTTACTTCCGCAACCCTCCCCTCTAATGCCTGAAACATAGCATCCACCTGTTCCTGTGTATATTCATAGGAACTGCGGTTCGCAAGATTTTCCAGTCTGCCAATGGCATCCACCGCTTTATTCATGCGGTACTCGCCAATGCGGATAAACTTCTCCGCCTTTGTTTCATTTTCCTTTGCTGCAGGCTCGCCCTGCATTTCCGCCGCTGTCATTGTTACATTTGTTTCTTCCATGTGGTTTTCCTCCATTTTTTGATAAAAATTAGAGCGTACAGGTTTTCCCATACGCTCTGACGCTGTGTTGATAAATTTTATTCATTGCAGATAACTATCATATTCTGTCCGATATTATTTTTGAATCACTCATAACAATATTTTTCGATTCTGAAATAATCTTTCGATTTATAACCTTCACATCACTTGATTTAATTTCATAAAATTTTCCACTTCTATTTCCTGCCAACTTGTTTCCTATAAATCTAATACAATATTGCGGAGTTACCGGGAAAATCATTTCAGCTTTAAATGTTCCTTCCATTTTCATTACTACACATGGTTTTGTCGATGTTATAAATGAAATTCCTTCTTCAGCCTTTAATAAATCAATAACATAATTTTGTTTAATTGAATCCATATGCTTCTGGAGTCTTTTTTTGTCACCTCGTGCAGCATCTAACAATGCCCCATAAAAATATGATTCAGGTGCTAATAGTCCCTCATTTTTCATTTTATCTAATTCAGAATCTTCATATCCCATAGATGAAAACACATCCCTAAAAATCCCCAGCGTCGGCTTAATATATTCTTCTATAACCCCCTCTAGCCTAAGATATTGGACAATAAAAAACTCTAACAAATCATCTTGATGTACTAAAGCAAAATCATCACCCGAATTTCTTTGAATTTCAATTTCCGACTTTATTACATTCCACTTAGGTTCTAATTCATTTGCAAAGTAGTTTTCTTCAATAATTTTTCCTACTTTACCAAACAAATATGTACCTAAATCATTTTTGAAAGCATCAACTGTAACATTGTTTCCATCAGAATCTTTAATTATCCATGAATCCATACGATCACGCCAATACATAAATTGACTATAATCTCTAATTTCAATAACTGGATAATCGGGAGCACTATCTTCATCCAAAGTATCCTGACACTTAATACTATATGCACCATTAGTTAAAAATTCTTCTATTTCATTTTGCAGTTTATATGTCAATCCCGGCACATTCTTAATATCTAAATAGTAAAAATTTTCTTCCATGAAAAATGAATGCTCCTGAGTTATCTTGTCAACTTCCTTATAACTCTTGCTTTGTCCTTCATTATACAATTTATCTTTATAAAAAACATAAAAACTATGGTTCTTTCCCGGAATCTTCCATGCGGCATAATATGTCGCTGGTACTTTATGTGCTTTCATTTAATCACTCCTATGCATTTTTCAACTCTACATCGTCTTATAAATTATACCACGCCAAAAAGCTCTTTCCTACCCCTGCTTTCCTTTCGTCTTTGGAAATTCCATCTTAAATTTATACTGTAATCCCTTGATTTCTTTACCGTCCTTCGTGTAAAAAAACTCCTCTATCCTCTCTGGAATCAAATAAGCATCGTAGCTGCCTTTCTTGCCCTTCAGACCTTTTACAAGTATCTTTTTCCCTTGAAGCAGGCTCTTGACCTGTGTATCGGAAAGTGTTACCCCAAGTGCCTTGCCGACATTCATGCCACATTTCCCGGTACAATACGCTCCGAATTTTCCCTTGACTACATCAGCACCACACTTCGGGCATTTGCCTAGCACTTCTTGTCCACCCTTGCCTGTGCCAAACATGGCTTTATGTTCATCACTAACGCTGTGATAGGTCTTTACAAGATCAGTTACCATTGCTTCAATACCTGACATAAACTGCTCTGCAGCAACTTCTCCTTTGGATACAAGAGTAAGCTCATTCTCCCAGTCAGCGGTCAGTTTCGGAGATTTTACTACATCTGGAAGTATCGTGATCAGCTTCATTCCGTCCTCTGTCGGGATCATCTGCTTTTTCTCACGTTTCACAAATCCGTCTTTTACCAACTTTTCTATGATATCGGCTCTGGTGGCAGGTGTGCCAAGTCCTTTTCTCTCCACCTCATCACCCATATCCTCTGCTCCGGCTCGCTCCATTGCCGACAAAAGGGAATCTTCAGTATAATGCTTCGGTGGCTGTGTGAAATGCTCGGAAACCTTTGTCTGCTCCACTGCAATCGTCATGCCCTCACGAAGCTCCGGCAGCTTCTTTTCTTCCTCGGCATCTGATTTATCCTCTGTGGTCTTATAGGAATTTTTGAAGAAATCATCAAATTCCTTCCATCCATTTTTCCATACTTCCTTACCGGATACCTTAAACACAATCTCGTTGCAGGTAAGCTCTGCCTTTGTGGAATTATAAATGTGCTTCTCCCCGGTTGCACACAGCAGACGGTTCGCACATAATGAAAGGATCTTCATTTCACTCTCAGGAATCACCTTTAAGTCCTGTTTGATGATCTCCATGGTCGGAATGATTGCATGGTGGTCTGTCACTTTCTTGCTATTCAAAATTCTTTTAATATCTGGATTGAATATGATATTCTGCTCAAATAACAGCGAATTGAAAATTGCTTCAATCACATTTTTCGCTGTTCCCTCCATGTCATCGGAAAGGTACTGGCTGTCTGTTCTCGGATATGTTACTAACTTTTTCTCATAAAGACTCTGCGTATATTCCAATGTCTGCTTGGCAGTAAAGCCAAACAGACGGTTTGCATCCCTCTGGAGTGTGGTAAGGTCATAGAGTTTCGGTGGTGCCACCCACTTTTCTTCCTTTATCACAGAAGTGACAAGAGCCTGTCCGTTTTCACAGGCTCCTGCAATCCTCTCTGCTTCCGTTTTATCACTGATATGCTCCGATACAGCATCCAGACCATTTTCCATGATATGAGCCATATAATAGGCTTCTTTCTTGAAATTCATGATTTTACTTTCACGGTCTACCAGCATGGCAAGTGTCGGTGTCTGCACTCTGCCGACCTTTAATGCCTTGCCACCATACAATACCGTAAAAAGCCTAGTGCCATTGATACCCACAAGCCAGTCTGCTTCCTGCCTGCATAGTGCTGACTTGTACAGATTGTCATAATCACTGCCTGGACGAAGATTATGGAAGCCGTCACGGATAGCACTCTCCTCCATGGAAGAAATCCATAATCGTTTCATCGGTTTTCTGCACCCTGCCATGTTGTAGGTCAGGCGGAAGATCAACTCTCCCTCCCTTCCGGCATCGGTAGCACACACGACTGCATCCACCCTGTCATCATGCATAAGTTTTTTCAAAATCTGATACTGTGCTTTCGTATCACTTTTCACTTCATGCTGCCATTCCTGTGGGATGATCGGAAGATTGTCATAACTCCATTTCTTCCATGCTTCCTCATAGCTTTCCGGCTGTACCAGTTCTACCAGATGTCCCACGCACCATGATACCAGATAGTCATTGCCTTCCAAATAACCGTCCTTACGCTGTGTGGCACCAAGAACTGCCGCAATGCTCTGTGCCACGCTCGGCTTCTCTGCAATTACAAGCTCCATCTCTATTCCTCCCCGTTTTCTTCATCATTATCGTTGTCACTGTTATCTTCACTGTCATTCTCGCCTGTGTCCTCTGATTCCGTATCATCGCCACCATTTAAGAATGCTTCGTCTGAATCCTGCTCGGCTTCGTCCTCGTCCTCATAATCATAGTCCTCGTCAAGCTCGTCCTCATCTTCATCCTCATCAATGAAGTTTTCCTTTTTCTTCTTAGACTTCACAACATATACCACTCCGATCACAGCTACCGCAGCAATGCCTATTAAAATATATGTAAAGCCGGAACCATCTGCTTTTGCGGTATCCTCTTTCGGCTTACTTGTATCCTCCGTGCTTTCTTCGGTACTGCCCTCAACACTTTCCGTTCCCTGTTTTTTCTCTCCTGTGGTATCTGCATTATTATTTGACAATGCACTGTCTTTGGTAGGAATTGCAGATTCCAATGCTGCTGAATTTTTCGGAAGTGTCTCGCTGTTATCCGTTGTGGTATTTAACAGGTCATTTTCACTGACTTCTGTAAGGAAATACACCTTTTCATCTTCCCCATCACGATCAATCACAAGATAAAATATCTTTTCTGATGCAGTCTGGATTGTGTAAAATTCCTTGCCTTTTTCTGTGGTCTGGCTGTCACTGCTCTGGTCTGCATCCTTAGAAGTATCTCCCGTACTTGGAGATTGCTTTGCTGTTGCGGAACTGCTTGAAGTTGTTCCACTGCCTGTCTGGGAAACTGTATTTCCATTCACATCCGTTTTTGTATGCTCTGTGACCTGTGCGGTTGCAGAGCTTGGCTTGGTTGCCGACGCATCCACCGGAAGCTGCTGTGCCGGATCTTTTTCACTGCTGTCCTTATTCTCCGGATCGGTGTAATACGGATTGGCTGTTTTATAGATTTCAGAGGTATTTCCTGCATTATCCATTGCTGAAATCGTGAAATACTGATACCCTGCATCGAACTGTTGCAGACGGATATTCAAGGCTCCATTCGTATGCTCTGTAAACTCATAGCCATTGACATAGATTGCCTTGATACCGGAATCCGTATCATGTGCCTGAATGCTCAAAAGACCGTCGCTGACTGCCGCATTTAAGGTAGGCTTCGTAAAATCAAAGCACTTGATATAGCGGTTTTTCTCATAGGTCTTGCCCTTCTGGTCTGTGACCTGCACATAAATGGTGCTGTTTTCGGAAATCTCTATGTACATATCCTCGGTAATATCTGTCCAGCTTCCATTCTGCCCGACTTTCGCCTTTACTGTCTGAACGGTAAAATTGCCGGATACAATAGTATCCTCCACCTTGACTGTTACTTTCGTGGTATCGTTATGCCACCCAGAAGGTGTATTGATTGTAATTTTTACGCTCGGATTGATATAAGCACATTCCTTGTAATCCTTTGCACACACCTCACAATCCTCATCCACCGCATACTGACTGCATTTTTCCTTGCAGGTGCATTTTGCGGAAGGCTGTGTCTCCTCGGTTGTGCCTTCTGTGGAATTCTCCGTTGTATTCTCCGTGGACTGCTCTGTATGGTTTTCTCCACTGCTAGAATCAGAACTGCCATTGTTACCATTGCCGAAAGTTGTACTATCAACACTGCTTTCCTCTGCCGCACTCTCTGTTTTCTGCTCTGCACTATCCTCCGCATGAACCTCTATCGTGTTTGTCCTGTTGGCAAAAAATGCCCCCATCGGCATACAAAAAAGTATTGCCGACAGTATAAGGGACACCACTGCCCTAGCCGATAATCTCCTGTTTTTCATTGGTCGAAACCTCCTTTTCCTGTTCCCGTTTCTTTAATAAATTTCTGACTTCATCCTCACTGAGCTTGTTTAACATCTGCAAACGCTCCGATGAGATTTTATATTTTCGTATGATCTTCATGGCTTCGGCATCCTCCGCCATCTGTTTCTGCTCTGCAAGGTCTTTTTCCTTTGCCTGTAGCTGTGCTATCTGCTCCCTGACCTTTTTAAGCTGTGAATTGATTCGCTCTACTGACAAAAATAATTCCTCCCTTCGCTAATTCAATCTTCCAAAACCATAAAAATGGCTCTGCCAGTAAGAGGTATTGATTGAGGTGTACTGGATTGGATCGCCGCAATGCACCATCGTACCGTTTCCGCAGTAGATACCGACATGTGTAACCGGACGTCCTGCATTATAGGTTCCGGTAAAAAAGATAATGTCCCCTGCCTTTGCATCTGCCGCTGATACCGGAGTACACTGGTCATAAATGCCCTGTGCTGTGGTTCTTGGCAGGTTGTGAACCCCACTGTTTGAAAATACCCAGCATACAAATCCGGAGCAGTCAAAACTTGCCGGAGCAGTTCCCCCGAATGTATATGGCATTCCCAGATACCTGTTTGCTTCCCGCATAAGTGTCTGCACCGTTGCATCATCATAGGACTCCGGTGGTATCACATTGCCGGTTCCTCCTCCGGTGCCGCCCGTTGTTTCTCCATAAATGGTCTGTTCTCCTGCTTCAAAATAAAATAACGGGTTATAATATTCCCCGTTATACAGACATTCGATATGAAGGTGGCTTCCGGTACTGCTTCCTGTATTTCCGCTTTTGCCTATATTGTCACCTTTTTTTACACTCTGTCCTGCGGACACATTTAAGCTGTCCATGTGGGCATATTTTGTGGTATATCCCTTACTGTCCGTAATCACCACATAATTTCCATAATAGGAATCGTAAGTTGCTTCTGTTACCGTTCCATCATGTGCCGCATATACAAACGTTCCTGTCGGCACCGCTATATCCACACCCCTGTGAAGCTCCTCGGCTCCGGTGTTTGGATTTTTCCGGTAGCCATAATAACTGCTGATATAGTAATACCAGTAATAATCAACCGGAGAAGCAAAGACCTGTAAGCCGCCTTTTGTCTCCGTATAGGCTCCAAAAATTTCCGTCTGTTCGCTGTCCATGCGTCCGGCTACAATGCTCTCAAGCGGTGTGACCGTAAGTGTGACACGAAGAATTGTTACGGTATATTCTTCTTCCTCCTCATACTCGTATTCCTCGGTACGGGTAGTCCCGTCCGGATTTGTTACTATTCTGGTTCCGGTCTTTGTGACTGTCCTTGTCCGTGTTTCCTCTACTTCCTCGGTAGTGAGTGAATACATGGCATCAAATAATTCCTGAATCTCACTCTCTATTCCTGCGGCAGTAAATTCCGTATGGACTGCGGAAAGATAACTGATCAGTGTGTACGGATCATGCCCGATTGCACCAAGGTTATAATCGTATTCATCATATCCCGGATAATCAGTTTCAATCCGGTCAATCTTATTTTGCAGTTCCATTTCCTTTTCTGTAAAAGATAAATCTGCTGCATCAATCTCTGCCGGAAGGCTAAGATATGTGCTTGCCATCGTTGTTGTCACAGTTCCGGTAAACATGGAACCGCAGCTTGATAGTGCCGACATGATCATAATGAGCAGAAGTGCAAAAATACCCACTGTGATAATCAGTGTTTTATTTTTCGTGGCAATTTCCTGTAACTTCTTTGCAATCCCGGTTGCAGCATTGGCTGTCTTTGTAAATGTTTCCTTTGCAGTCTTGGCTTCTGCTCCTACCCGCCTTGCCTTGGCATACTCACGCTTGATGCGCTGTTTCTGTAGCTGCCTTTGCAACTGCTTCTTTGGACTGTTGCCCTTTAGATGTGGATTTTCACTGATGAATTTCTCATACTCCAGCTTCATATCCGCTGTAACCTGTTTTTTGTGCAATCGCTCTAAGCGGTCACGCTTTCTCTGTGCCTTGCTCTTGCGGTGATACTTCATATAGTGGTAAATATCCTCGGCTCGCTGTTCCGTCTTGTGTGCACCCTCAACCGCAGAATTATCCTTTTCTGTCTCAGCAATCTTGCGATGCACAAAATACATATTTTCGGTCTGGAGCTTGTGAACCGCAGTCTTTCCCAGTCCATCCGGTTTAAATGGCATCTCCACATCCACCGGAACCACAACATACTTTGCTTTTCCGGTCTGTTCATCAAAGACACGCTTCATCTCATACTGCCGCTTTGTCGGCATCTTGTCCTTTGCTTTCTGCAACTTTCGGCGGCTCTTTTCCGACTTATCAAAAGCCTTCTGTACTTTTCTGTCGGTAAATTCTTCCGTCTGCCCCTGCGAAAATGTGGCATCCTTTGTCTGAAAATCTCCATAATCGGACTGCTTTGTATCTTCCGACTTTGCACGTTCTCTGTGTGCGTGTTCTCTCTGCACACGCCTATTGTGATACTTTCCTTTTTCCTCAGACCGTTGATAGGTGTCCCTGACATGAACCTTGTTTTCTATCGTGCTGTCAGAAGATGTTTCAAAATCACTCTGCTCATCCTGCATGAAACTGTTTTCCTTTAAGAATGCCTTTTCCGCTTCGGCTTCCGACTTCTGGACGCTGTGACCAGAAGTTGCATTTCTTCTATGACTGCCATGGTTCGCATCTCTTGGCAGATTGCTCACAGGCTTCTCATTGGCATGAAACTGATTTTCCACAGAAAAGGTGTTGTCCTGCCTGTGTTCTGTATGCTTTGCTCCAGTCACTTCCTTATCTTTGGAAAATATCTCTTTTTCAAATGCCTTTTCCGCCTGCTTTTTCTGTCTCTTTTCTGCCATTTACACTGCGTCCTCCTTCTGCACCGATTCCTCCGGCTTGGTATTCATAATTCTGTAAGTCTTGGTGTCTGTCGGGTATTTATCCACGAAGGGAATTACCACGTTATCAAACAGTATCAGACCACTTCCCGGCTCGGAGTTGGTGACATAGGAAAGCTGCTTATCAGAAAGTCCCAGCTTATCAGCGAGGATTGCCTGATCTTTGGCATTCTGATTTAACAGATACACAAAATCGCTGTTACCCAAAATACCCTCAATCTCCTCAGAACGGAGAAAATCGCCCACGTTCTGTGTCAAACCTGTCGGAATACCGCCCCATTTTCTGAAACGCTTCCAAATTTCCACAGAGTAGATAGCAGTCTGCTTCTCCTTCAGAAGAAGGTGGAACTCATCACAGTAATAACGGGTTGCAATCTTTCGCTCCCTGTTCTGTGACACTCTGTTCCACACCGCATCCTGTACGATCAGCATTCCAAGTTCTTTCAACTGATTTCCCAAATCTCTGATGTCAAAGCACATGATACGGTTGCCGCTGTCCACATTGGTATGGTGGTTGAAGTAATTCTGTGAACCATGCACATACAGCACAAGGCTGTTTGCGATACGCTCTGCCTTTGGATTTTTGTGTGCTAACAGGGCATCATATAAATCCTCCAACAGCGGCATATTCTCCGGCACCGGATTTTCAAAATATTTATCATAAATATGACGGATACATTCGTCGATGATACCTTTCTCATCGTTCTCCAGACCGTCCTTGCCACCTGCGATCAGGTCACATAATGTTATGATAAAATCAGATTTCAGTTTTAATGCTTCCTTATCCCCCTTATGGCTCAATTGAATATCCATAGGGTTCAGATAGTCTTTGGAATTGGTGGCAAGTTTTACCACCTGTCCATGTAGTGCTGCCACAAGAGCAAAATACTCTCCCTCCGGATCGCAGATGATAATATCGTCCTTTGTGATAAGAAAACAGCTTAAAATCTCACGCTTTGCACTAAAACTCTTACCACTTCCGGGAGTACCTAAGATAACTCCGTTTGGTGTACGGAGCCTTTTTCTGTCTGCCATAATCATGTTGTTGCTAAGTGCATTTAATCCGTAATAGATTGCCGGTGCAGGCATAAATAACTCCTGTGTGCAGAATGGTACTAAGATTGCGGTGCTTTTTGTGGAAAGAGTACGCTCAATGCCTGTCTCATTGCATCCAATCGGTGCGGATGCCATAAGTCCCTGTTCCTGCAAATACTGTAAACATCTGAGGTCACAGTTTGCCTGCTGAATGATACCGGACACCCTCTGCATTAAGCTCTCCAGTTCCCGCTTGGTTCTGCCATAACAGGTAATAAGGAATGTCATGTTGATCATCTTCTGGTTGCTCGTATTCAAATCATCGAGAAATTCCAGCGTGTCCTTTTCATAAGTCACGATGTCTGTTGGAAGAATATCCATATCATAGCCGCTTCGGACTGCCTTTTTCTGCTCTTCAATCTTCATTTTCTGGATATTGGAAATAACCGCTTTTAACTTCTTGATTGCCTTTACCGGATCTTCCGTCTGCATGTGCATGGAAATTGTAAGATTAGCATCAATATCCAGAAGATGCTTGATCAGCTCGTCCGTAAACTTCGGTGCGATAATATCCAGATAGGACACACAGCCATACATATTCCCCGACTTAAAGCGGTTCGGATAGCGGAAATCAAATCCCGGCGGTGCAATATAGTCCTTGACCGACTTGCCGGATTCTGCCAAGTCCTTAAATGAAAAACGGAAAGGCTCCATGGTATCCTGGTTAAAATATTCATGCAGGATGCGCAGTCTTTCCTTTCCGTCCAGTCCCCTCGCAAGGGTTCCTATGTTGTTTAAGTTCCGTATGACATCTTTTTCAATGTTGTTAAGGCGGCTCTTGGCTTCTTTGTAGCCATTGCTTTCTACACCAAAAATCAGATATTTTGATTTGATGATACCATTGTTTCCTTTTGCCGCCTGCTTCTTTAACATTTCCGTATATTCTTCACGAATGTCGTTAAAATCATCCTCCTGCCATGGAATGTCAAACTGTTCCGTAAGCATCTGCTCGTTGACCTGCCTGTTGAAAAGCACCAGTTCAAACTTCACAGACGGATCAAAATAATTGATGAGCTTACTGTACTGTGCCAGTATGTCCGCCTGCTCATCCACTTCCAGAAGCGAATAGTTTATATCAAAAAATTCCACCATCTTTGTATAATAATGGTGACTGACCTGACAGATACCGTCCCGGAACATCTTTTCAAAAGTGATCGTCCTTTGTGCGGTAGTCGGCTTTTCTTTCTCATTGCTCTTTCCCGATAAAATGCGCTTCAACTGTATAAGACGCTTCTTTTCTGAAAAGGTAAGACCGCCACTTTTGCTGTTGTTCCTGCTATTGCCTTTATAACTGCTTTTTCTGCGGCTTTCCGCTTCTGCCTTTTGCTTTTTCTTCAAGATAACGAACCTCCCTTCGTAATTTTTCTTTTTCTTCCAACTGCTTGTATAAGTTCTCTGACCGGTATGGTCTTATGCCCGGTGTGAGTATCTTCTGCCGGAGCATAAAATACAAAATCTTCTCCGCCGGAAACCCGTTTTTCTCATACATCGCAAAAAAGAAGAACGGAAGCATTGCTCCCATCATAAGAAGTGATGCGGCTGATGTTCCGATTAGTCCCTTGGTTAAAAAATACAAGGGTATCCCGGCTACTGCCGCACCGCTGAAACAGATGATCTGTCTCTTTGTCAAGTTCAGTGCCACTTTTGTCTTGATACCGGACAAATCCTTTGGCACCTGCACAGATATTGCCATGTCGTTCCTCCCTTAGT
>ERZ826016.1867-NODE-1867-length-18065-cov-18.899833_pt1 | contig 18065 bp, 14 predicted proteins | sample MGYA00519872_ERZ826016 | MGnify/ENA primary metagenome ERZ826016 (study PRJEB31778, sample SAMEA3449218) | human gut metagenome | biome: human gut; feature: human-associated habitat; material: faeces | place: United Kingdom | collected 2010/2012 ... | reverse complement strand
CAGGAAGCACACTTACCGTCACATCCGGAGGAAAAAACTACACCTTCAATGCACAGTCCACCGACAAACGCTACCGAATGATGCTGAAACCGGGAACAACTGTTGATTTAAAACTGAACTATATCGTTGGAGAGACAGATTACGCCTATACGGAAACAGGTGTTGCCATGCCCGCAGCAGGTAAATACTTACACTATGACCTGAAATGCACACAAACCAACGTGACACTTAGCACCGGAAGTTACACAGGAGCATTGGGAGACATTGTAAGGGTGGTAATGGACGGAAACTCATGCAAAGCAGTAAAGCAAAACAATAACACCTATAAAATAATCATACCGGGCAGCAACTCTCCCGTCGCGATAAATAAAATGGAACTGTATATCAGTGACAATCAAGAAAATAAAGAAGTAAGGTTGCTAACCACAACCAATGCCGCACTCAGCGACAGCAACAGCAAGATTACCGTAAGTCTGGGTGCAGGCGGAATGGAAGGAGCAGGAAGCCAGTCAAGTCCTTATCAAGTGACTACACCCGTGCAACTGAGGGGAGTAGGAATAAGCAACAGTGGTAAATATTACAGCCAAATGAATGATATTAATATTAGCGAATATACCACCGACTGGAGATCAGTGGGAAACGGTACTCTCTATGACGGAAATCATAAAAAAGTAACCAATTTCAAGAGTAATCACGGGGGAATATTTACCGGCGGCGGCACGATACAGAATGTGCATCTTGCATCGGGAGAAATAATTGTGGTCGGACTCAAAGTCGGAGGAATATCGAATGGTAATGCCACTAAAATATCGAATTGCAGCAACGGAGCCAGTATTACCGCTACCGCTACTAATGGGGAAATAGGAGGAATATTGGGATATGGTACGGCAATCATAGAACATTGTAAAAATACAGGTGCAATAAGCAGCGAAAGAAACGCGGGGGGAATAGCCGGATATACTGCAGGAGCCACGATAAGATATTGCTATAATACAGGAACAATTACAGGAAATAATACTGACGTTGATGTTTGTGGCGGAGTATGTTCTACTTTAGGAACAAACGGAACAATGGAATATTGCTATAACGCCGGGGAAATAAAAAGAGCAACAGTTGTAAAAATGGGTAGTGTGATCGGGCGCATAGGATTTCTTTCAAAAAGTACATGTAAAAACTGTTGGGGAACAATAACAGACTCAAACGTAAGTTTAATTGCTGATAATCAAAACAGTAGTACTGTGACTAATGTTAATCAATTCGATTCCGCAAACGGTAAATGGCCCGTTTACAGTTCAGGAAACGGTGACGGTTGGACAAGCGATCACTGGAAATCATTTGGTAACGGAGACTATCCTCAACTATATTGGGAGTAATAAAAAAGATGAAACAAAACAAACGAATAAATAAAAAATCCCTCATCCGCAGCATTTCCAAAAAAGTGAACTGCACCGCAGGTGAAGCAGAACGCTTTGTCACCGCCTTTATCGAAGTCTTTGGCGAAGCGATGGAAAACGGAGAAAGCCTGTGCCTGCACGGCATAGGTTCATTCACCGTAAAAGAATCTGCTGCACACAATGGCTACAACCCCGTTACCGGGAAAGCAGAAGTGTTTGCCGCAAGGAAAATATGCAAGTTCATACTCAGCAAAAAAATACGGTTGCCCGCGGGGTAATGACAATAGTACAGAGTGATTTTAAAAAACAACCTTACTTTATTTTATAATGTCCTTACGTTCCAACCAAAACGTAAGGACATCTTTAAAAGGATAAACCAAAATTAATAAGAAATATGATAAAAAAAGTACCGCCATGATATGAATACATGGTCTCCAAAACAAGGATGACTCAACGCTCTTTGACATAATTATATTAATCTCAGTATGGCCGGCAAGGGCCGTCTGTCCAAATGGACAAACGGACAAACGGACAGTATATCCCACCCTACAACAGCTTACCGTATTTGCCGTGAGACAACTTCTTTACTTTCAAGCCTATAAGCTCTGAAATGTAACGCATCGCCGTGCGCTCCGAGAAGCCGTACTTTGCAGCGCAACGCGCCACATCTTCACGGGTAAACTCATCGGGCAGGTCATTGAAGAACTCACGCTTTGCATTGGGATTCTTCAACGAATAACGCTTGTGCGGAGGAACGGAAGTGAGCAGCAAGCGGTTATGTTCGTAGCAACAAAGCACAATGCTCATGGCGGTATCAAAATAGGTGTCACTGCACTTACATGCCTGTGAATCCGTTTTGTGTTCGTACTGATCCAGCCGGGTAAGAATCATGGCAATGCGCATCGTGATGAAAGCATAGCGTTTCACCACCGCCTGCAGATTGTCATTGTTTTCGAGCGCCACTTCGGCAAGCAGTTTCCCGTACGTTTTGTTCAATTTCGCCCATTGCGACTGAGTGAACGAGAAACGTAGCGGATGCTCCGCACAGAAGCGGTAAAGGTCATAGGCCGTTTCGGAATAATGGTCGAAATAATTTTCGGCATCACAAGTATCATTGCCCATGTCTTTCCACACGGGCGGTTCACGGAAGGTGTAGAACAGGATGCGGCTTGTCAGTCCGTTCTCGGCATTTTCTATCAAAGGGGTAACCTGTTCGGGCGTGCCTGTGAGGAACAATGCAAGGCGGGGTTTATAAATGATAATGGGTTTCATCCCGTTTGCCTTGTAAGACGAAGATATGTTTTCATGTCCGAACGCTTTGCAAAGCATATCGTCTATGTTTCCGCAATCCAGTTTTCCGGCATTGGTCATGGTCTGGGCTTCCGTATCGAAGATAATGCCCCCCATGTTGCCGTTATCCCTCAACTGCATCTGCATACGGGTGTTGCTGGTAGTGGCAGGTATCACGAAACACTTGTAGGGCGGTTCCTGAGGCTCTTCTTGGGGAGAGTCCCCGTCTGCCTTATTCTTGGCACGGCGGGCGCACCCCAGTTGCCATTCACGATGTTCTTTCTTGTATTTCTCCGCAAGCAAATCACTTTCGGCAACAGTTCTTTCCTGTATTACTTTGAGCAAATGTGCCCCCCACCGTGCCACCCCCTTTCCACTGCCTGCGGGAGCAAGGCAGCAGGTGTACAAATGGGGGGAAAACAGGTCGTGGTTATATACGCCGAAAGTGGCGGGTAATATGGCACTGAAAGCGGTGAGGCAGGAAAGGAACAACACATCCCTCTCCCGCGAAGTAGTGTCATCTATCCGGCAATCCTTAAACAAAGAAGGAATATTTTCATACACTTCTTCGGGAAGGAAAGGCGTACATTTACGATATTCTTCACCTTGCCAATAGCCCTCCTCTTCTCCCTCACTGTCTGTGGGCGTGTTATACTGTCCGTTTGTCCTTTTGTCCGTTTGGACGGCAGATGCGGGAAGAAAGCCGGGAGCCGGAACACTTTCCTTAACTTTCTTATAGCCAGACAATAATGTATTTGCAATCTCGCTCTCGGTAAAATCCGTCTCTGCCAGCCTCCTGCAAATTGCGCTGTAAATGACCTCCCTGTCATACCCCCTTTTACATGCTTCGCAAGCTAATTTAAAAAGGTTGGCATTGCGACCTCCCTTCACGGAAGGATTAAGGAAAAGATAGGACGAAACGAAACGGTCCGTATCGCTTTCCGCCACCGCGGGCAGCACGAAGCTCTCATAAAGCGCGGCAATATAAGCATCGGGATCATAACTCACATAACACAAGCGGCTTTCGTCTTTACAGGCAACATCGCACTTCACGCCGGTGAGACGGTCATAGTATTCGCTCACAAGGGTAAAAGCCTCACGGTGACGTCCTTCTATGTTTTCAACAAAAGCAGCAACCTTCAATCCGTCCGTGGGACTGCGGAAAACGGCTACCGTGTGCGGATCTTCCACACAAAGACGGCGTACCCGTTCAATATCGCCGGCAAGGTGGTCTATGTCAACAAGCAAAATGCCGTTTGGCTCTTTAAGCTGCCTGACGGAATGTGCACCGTTGAAAGTGCCGGAAGCCGTAAAACAGGGCAAGCCGGATTTCAACCGGGCAACCGCAGCAGCATCGCCTTCATCGTGAAAGCGGCGGATAGTATTGATACTTTCGGCATATTTACCTTTGACAATGTGTTGCAGTACAAGAAAAAGAGAAAGTTCATCGGGGCCCTTTGAGTAAACATTTTTATAAAACGAAACTTTAATTTGTTCAATGGCCTTCATTGAGATTAATATATTTATATAACATTGGAATATCCAACGTTTTCGACTATGCAAAAGTATATTTAAATCATTAGCGCAACCGGCTGAAACAAGCTTTAACTATAAATAAAAATGATAGATAAACAAGTTCTGAGACACACCAAATTTTTCGGCATTATTATGTCGGCTCTGTTTAAACAATGCGACTGGAAAAAGACGGATATTTGTATTGATTTTCACTGGTCTAACCATACGGTTGACGCACTTCTTAAAGGGGAGGATAAAAAATTGTCTTATTACCTGCAACTTTTTGATTTACTGTTGCAATACTCCGACCGTAATTTTTATTTCATTACGTTGATGAAGACATTCCTGTATGCTATCCTGAGAAATAAAACGGTAGTAATAGGCATCAGGGAAAAGAATGAGCAAAGAATAAAGAAATGGGCTGTGATTATGGAAAAAGAAACGTGATATGATTTATTAAGTGGAGAGTGGAGAGTTAAGCTGTTGTCATTGCCGGTCAAGCCGGCAATGACAACAGCTTATGCAGATACAGCCATCAATTCACGACCAATTGAACGTATCGTTTCCAATATCTCCTCAAAACGTTTTTTAGACGGCCTCTTTGTTCCGCTCACGTATTGAGCAAATAAACTTTGTGACATATTCAACCGACGCGCTATGGCAGCGGCATTCAATTCCGGGTGAGCTATAAACAGATCATATAAAGGATTCGACTTCTTTTCTTGGAAAAAACCATCAAAACTTAAATCCTCATCCAACTCCTCCCAGCGAATACCAAATTTATTCACCTTGAAGTTTGCACGTTGTTTCGGAGTAGCAAACTTCAGTCTTTGGTAGTCTGCAAACTTCTCACATGCTTCTTCACCGTCAACCGTACGTATCCATACAGCCGTATCGGTCAACCATACCTTATCCACTGCTACATCTTTCATAACCGTTTACTTTATTAAAAAATTTATTCCAATGTTCTGCTATCACTTCTTGATTTTCTTCGATTATCGATTCCATAAGTTTCAATTCTGACGACTTTAAACCATTATTTTTCACTAATGCAACAGGAAACAAAGTAAACTTAGCACTCACATCCCCTTTTATCACATGAATATGAATGGGTTCATGGTCATTGGCATAAAACATAAAACGAAAACCGAACAAAATAAATATCGTTGGCATATGCTTGCAAATTATTATCAGACAAATATAGGTAATTATTTAATTACCCACAAACAAATAAACAAAAAATAGCGGCAGCCTTTCCAGACCGCCGCTTCACTCCACTGAAAAAAAGAATCAGTTCTTTTTAACTCTCAACTAAATCAAGGTTCCCCGATATATTCCACAATCAACCCCACCTGTTTGGGAGTAAACAACCGCACTGTATTGTCATAACCCGTGACACGGAGTTCCTCCGTGAGTTTCACGTTCCTCTCCAACCAACGGTTGAACTGCTTCAATGCACCACTGCGACATACGCCCGGCATATACATCATTGCCAACTCGCCTTTACCATAACCACGGATTACGAAATTATTATCCGATTCAATCATACTGTTCATGTTATATTCCTTTTTGGTTTACTTCGTAAAGTTACACAAATATAAAAGGAAGAACAAATAAAGCACATGGTATATATCGACTTATCTACACCGCTACATTCCCTTTACAACAAAGGCTTACAAGCAACAAACGCACTACCCTATCTTTGCAAAGTAATCGATTACAAGTAACAAATTATTCATTACTAATTATTCACTTTTAATTTAAAAAACATTATGGCAGTAAAGTATTCAGTAGTGGCGCGTAAGAACCCGATGTCGCCAGAAGCTCCAAAGAAGTATTATGCACAAGCACAGGCAGCAGGAGAAACAAGCCTTGAACTCATGGCAAAGAGAATAGAAAGACTATGCACGGTAACCCGACCGGACATCCTCGCAGTGCTCGCAGGTCTGCAAATCACAGTGATTGATGCACTCGAAAACGGAGAGATCGCCCGTTTGGGAGACTTGGGATGTTTGCAAGTCTCGGTATCGAGCTATCCGGCAGTTACCGAAAAAGACTACTCGACAGAGAAAATAAGAAAAGCGAAAATCAACTACCGACCGAGCAGCGAATTGAAGGATATGCTGAAAACACTGGACTTTGAGCAGGTGAGTAAGTTGCCGGTGAAAGAGAAGAAGGAAGAAGAAGCCGGGGAGTAATCATCTTCTCCCCTCCTTATCGAGGAGGGGCAGGGGTGGTGGTAGGAAAGAATACAAATTGAATACATTCACATAATCATTTGCCAATAGGAATTTATTGTCTACCACCACCCCTAACCCCTCCTCAATAAGGAGGGGAGAAATACAAGAAAATCCCCCTTGTCATCTTCCCCACTCCCCCAAGAGGAACGGGGCAACGTAACAAGGGAGATTCGGCAACCAAACAAGGGGGAAATTATCTATTAGGGTTCACCCAGATATTCCACAATCAACTTCACTTGACGGGGCGTGTAAATCTTGCAGCAGGGCACAAGCCCCGTTTCCCGCAATTTGTCATGAAGCACCCCGTTTCTCTTTATCCATACCGACAAAGTGCGCAGCGAACTGCGTACACCCATTTGAGGATTGTATAGCTGTGCCAACTCACCTTTGCCGTATGCCTTGATTTCAAAGCCTGATATATCCATATTATTTACATTTTAAATCTTATAAAAGTACTCATTTTTACCGGGAAAAGCAAGGAAACAAATTGTTATATGACACATAAAACAGGAAAAGTACCGAACATGAAACATGCTGAACAATGAGTATTTACACCCGGCACATCTTCCGTATCTTCGTATCACGGAAAAGGGGAAAAGAGCTCGTCCACCTCTCCGGGAACATAGTATCAACCATTAATCAAAAGAAAATTATGAGTGTAAAGTATTCTATCGCAGCACGCAAGAACCCGAGAAACCCGGAAGCGCCCAAAAAGTATTATGCACAGGCACAAGCCGACGGCACATTGGAATTTGGAACGATGTGTGACACCATTGCCGACCGCGGCACATGTATCAAAGGAGATGTAATGGCTGCCCTCGACGGGGTGATCCACACCATGAAACAGGCATTGGCAGAGGGACAGATTGTCCGTTTGGGCGAACTGGGCAGTTTCCAGATTGTTTTGGGCAGCTATCCTGCCGTTTCCGCCAAAGATTTCATAAGCACCCTGATACGCAAACAGAAAATTCTGTTCCGTCCCGGGAAAGCACTGACCGACTTGCTGAAAACATTGAGCTACAAGCAGGTGAACGCCCTCCCGGTGAAAGAGAAAGTGGAAGAGTAATATAAACCTAAAACAAAACACGTCATGAAAATTATCAAAAAGATTGTATTTATCCTGCATGTAGTAATCAGAGTATTCATCGGTAAAGAAAGAAAGTCATGAACCGGGAAATAAACCTTATCGTTATCCACTGTTCCGCCACACGTGCGGACAGGGATATTACCGCGCTCGATATAAACGCCGCCCACAAAGTGCGAGGGTTCTCTTGCTGGGGCTATCACTTTTACATCCGGAAGTCCGGGAAAATTGAGAAAATGCGCCCTGTCGAGGATGTCGGCGCCCATGCAAGAGGGTATAACAAGAGCTCCATAGGAATTTGCTATGAAGGCGGGCTGGACCTTAACGGCAAAGCTGCCGACACACGCACGGCAAACCAGTGTCTCGCCATGCATGAACTGGTGTCGCATCTGCTTGTCCGGTATCCCGAAGCGGAGGTGGTGGGACACAGGGATTTAAGTCCCGACAAGAATTATAACGGAATCATAGATCCGTGGGAAAGGATTAAGGAATGTCCCTGCTTTGATGTGAAAAAGGAGATTTGGGAATAAAAAAAGCCCGGTTGCCAACCAAACGGCAACCGGGCTTTATGTATCTAAAAAGCAAATCGAATTTCTTATTCTACTTCGCTGTAATCGAGCACATTCTTACGATTGGCAAGGATTCTGTCATATTCTTCTTTAGAACCCACGATAATCTTATCAAACTCGCGCTGACCTGTACCGGCAGGGATCAAGTGTCCGCAGATCACATTTTCCTTCATACCTTCCAATTTGTCCACTTTTCCGTTGATAGCGGCTTCGTTCAACACCTTGGTGGTTTCCTGGAATGATGCGGCAGACATGAAACTTGAAGTCTGCAATGCCGCACGTGTGATACCTTGCAGAATCTGAGTAGATGTTGCAGGGATAGCGTCACGTACTTCAACAGGTTTCAAGTCGCGGCGTTTCAGCATACTGTTCTCATCACGCAACTTGCGGGCGGTAACAATCTGTCCCGGTACAAGGTTTTGAGAATCACCTGCTTCAACAACCACTTTCTTACCCCATATACGGTCGTTCTCCTCCATGAAATCCAGTTTGTCTACAATCTGTTGTTCAAGGAAGCGTGTATCTCCCGGTTCGTCGATTGCCACTTTACGCATCATCTGACGAACAATGATTTCGAAGTGCTTATCGTTAATCTTCACACCCTGAAGACGGTAAACGTCTTGTACCTCGTTCACGATATATTCCTGAACAGCGGTAGGACCTTTGATAGCAAGGATGTCGGCAGGAGTAGTAGCACCGTCGGACAACGGAGTTCCGGCACGAACGTAGTCATTTTCCTGTACAAGGATTTGTTTTGACAACGGAACCAGATACTTTTTCACTTCACCTGTCTTGGAAGTTACGATAATTTCGCGGTTACCACGTTTAATCTTACCCATAGTTACCTCACCGTCGATTTCTGATACAACAGCAGGGTTAGACGGGTTACGTGCTTCAAACAACTCGGTTACACGAGGAAGACCACCGGTGATATCACCTGCCTTACCTACGGCGCGAGGTATCTTAACGATTACCTCACCGGCTTTCACTTTCTGGTTGTTTTCAACCACAACGTGACCACCTACCGGGAAGTTGTATGTACGGATAAGGTTTCCGTTTTCGTCCATGATGTGAGCAGAAGGAACTTTTGTTTTGTCCTTAGACTCGATGATGATAATTTCACGGAGTCCGGTTGCTTCATCGGATTCAACCTTATAAGTAATATTTTCAATGACACTTTCGAACTCAATCTTACCGGTTGCTTCGGTAATGATAACGGCGTTGAACGGGTCCCACTTAGCAATAAGCTTTCCTTTTTCAACGGTTTCACCATCCATAGCATACAGTTTGGAACCGTAAGGTACGTTATGAGTAGAAAGTATGATACCTGTATTGACGTCGATAAAACGAACTTCGGCCAAACGACCTACTACTACCTTAACGGATTCGCCGGATTCGTCTACCGTATCAACGGTGCGAAGTTCTTCGAATTCAATGCGTGAAGGGTTCTTGGCAACGATACTTGCATTTGCTCCCATATTACCGGCAACACCACCGGCGTGGAATGTACGCAATGTCAACTGAGTACCCGGTTCACCGATAGACTGTGCAGCAATTACGCCGACCGCCTCACCTCTTTGAACCATGCGGCTCGTAGCAAGGTTACGTCCGTAACACTTGGCACAAACTCCCTTCTTGGATTCACAAGTCAATACAGAACGGATTTCAACGCTTTCAATCGGAGATTCTTCGATTTTCTTAGCCACTTCTTCCGTAATCTCATCACCACCGGCAACGATGAGTTCTCCGGTAGTAGGATGAATAATATCGTGCACGGATACACGTCCGAGGATACGTTCGTACAAGGTTGCGATAACTTCATCGTTATTCTTCAAGTCTGTACAAATAAGTCCGCGCAATGTTCCGCAGTCTTCTTCATTGATAATCACGTCATGAGAAACGTCTACAAGACGACGAGTCAGGTAACCGGCATCGGCAGTCTTCAAAGCGGTATCCGCCAAACCTTTACGAGCACCGTGAGTAGAGATAAAGTACTCCAACACCGACAAACCTTCCTTAAAGTTAGAAAGGATAGGGTTCTCGATAATCTGGTGTCCTTCGGCTCCGGCTTTCTGAGGCTTAGCCATCAAACCACGCATACCGGACAACTGACGAATCTGTTCCTTAGAACCACGGGCTCCGGAATCAAGCATCATATATACTGAGTTGAATCCCTGATCGTCGGTAGAGATAGTCTTCATCAGGATGTTGGACAAATCGGCATTAACGTGTGTCCAAGTATCGATAACCTGGTTGTAACGTTCGTTGTCGGTAATGAATCCCATATTATAGTTATTCATAATCTGGTCAACTTCTTCGTTACCGCGTTTTACCAATACCTCTTTTTCTTCCGGGATGATAATATCATTCAAGTTGAACGACAAACCACCCTTGAATGCCATCTGATAACCCAAGTTCTTGATTCCGTCAAGGAAATCGGCAGCCTTAGCCACACCGCAAACTTTGATTACGTTGCTGATGATGTCACGCAATGATTTCTTAGAGATAATTGTGTTAAGGAACCCTACTTCTTCCGGCACAATTTCGTTTACAATAACACGTCCAACCGAAGTTTCACGCATGATAGGAACGATGTTTCCGTTTTCGTCAAGGTCTTTCACGATTACCTTCACCGGAGCGTGAATATCTACTTTACCTTCATTGTAAGCCACAAGTGCTTCTTCAGGTCCGTAGAATGTCAAACCTTCACCCTTAGCACCTTTTCTCAGTTTGGTGATGTAGTACAAACCAAGAACCATATCCTGTGCAGGCACAGTGATAGGAGCACCGTTGGCGGGGTTCAAAATATTATGTGATTGCAACATCAACATCTGTGCTTCCAAAATAGCCTCGTTGCTCAATGGCAAGTGAACGGCCATCTGGTCACCGTCGAAGTCGGCATTGAACGCCGTACATGCAAGCGGGTGAAGTTGAATTGCTTTTCCTTCGATCATTTTCGGCTGGAATGCCTGGATACCTAAACGGTGCAATGTCGGCGCACGGTTAAGCAATACCGGGTGACCTTTCATTACGTGTTCGAGGATGTCCCAGATAACAGCTTCCTTGCGGTCTACAATCTTCTTTGCAGACTTAACAGTCTTCACAATTCCACGTTCGATCAACTTACGTATGATAAACGGTTTGTAAAGCTCGGCAGCCATATCTTTAGGAATACCGCATTCTCCCATTCTCAATTCAGGACCTACGACGATAACCGAACGTGCAGAATAGTCGACACGTTTACCAAGCAAGTTTTGGCGGAAACGTCCTTGCTTACCTTTCAAACTGTCTGACAATGATTTCAAAGGACGGTTGGCGTCAGTCTTCACAGCACTCGACTTACGAGAGTTGTCGAATAATGAGTCAACAGATTCCTGAAGCATACGTTTTTCATTACGTAAGATAACTTCCGGAGCTTTGATTTCAATCAATCTCTTCAAACGGTTGTTACGAATAATAACACGACGGTAAAGGTCGTTCAAATCCGATGTAGCGAAACGTCCGCCATCCAACGGAACCAACGGACGCAGTTCGGGAGGAATAACAGGAACGATACGCACAACCATCCATTCGGGTTTGTTGCGTCCGCGTGATGCACGGAACGATTCAACAACCTGAAGACGCTTCAAAGCTTCGTTCTTACGTTGTTGTGAAGAGTCATTTCCGGCTTTGTGTCTCAATTCGTAAGACAAAGCGTCAAGGTCAAGACGAGAAAGCAAATCATTTAATGCTTCAGCACCCATCTTGGCAATGAACTTATTCGGATCTGTATCTTCAAGATATTGATTGTCTTGTGGAAGAGTGTCGAGAATATCGAGGTATTCTTCTTCAGACAATAAGTCGTATGCATTAATACCGTCTTCAGCTTTTACACCCGGCTGAATAACGACATAACGTTCGTAATAAACAATAGAATCCAGCTTTTTAGTAGGCAAGCCCAAAAGGTAACCTATTTTGTTGGGAAGCGAACGGAAGTACCAGATGTGAGCCACAGGCACAACCAACTGGATGTGTCCCATACGTTCACGGCGTACTTTCTTTTCTGTCACCTCAACACCACAACGGTCGCAAACGATACCTTTGTAACGGATACGCTTGTACTTACCGCAATGACATTCGTAATCCTTGATCGGACCGAAGATGCGCTCGCAGAACAAACCGTCGCGTTCGGGTTTGTAAGTACGGTAGTTGATGGTTTCAGGCTTCAAAACTTCACCACTCGAATTCTCAAGGATTTCTTCCGGAGAAGCTAAACCGATAGAGATTTTCGAGAAATTACTCTTTATCTTATTTTCTTTTCTAAAAGCCATATGTTTAATTTAATGTAAAGAGTTTATTAAATTGATAGTTGACAGTTGACAATTGATAGTTAACAACTTACATTGTTCACTATCAACTGTCCGCTGAATATTTATTCCAAGTTGATACTTAGTCCCAGACCTCTCAATTCGTGTAACAACACGTTCAGAGATTCCGGTATGCCCGGTTGCGGCATAGGTTCGCCCTTAACAATGGCTTCATAAGCCTTAGAACGTCCTACCACGTCATCAGACTTGATAGTCAGGATTTCCTGAAGGATGTGTGCTGCACCGAATGCTTCCAGTGCCCAAACTTCCATTTCTCCGAAACGCTGTCCACCAAACTGTGCCTTACCACCAAGAGGCTGCTGAGTAATCAACGAGTAAGGACCGATTGAACGTGCGTGCATCTTGTCTTCAACCATGTGACCGAGTTTCAACATGTAGGTAACACCTACGGTTGCCGGCTGGTCGAATTGTTCACCTGTACCACCGTCGCAAAGGTATGTTTTACCGAAGCGTGGCAATCCGGCTTTATCTGTCCATTCAGACAAATCTTCCAAAGAAGCACCGTCAAAAATAGGAGTTGCAAACTTCACACCGAGTTTCTTTCCGGCACGACCGAGAACAGCTTCGAAAATCTGTCCCAAGTTCATACGTGAAGGCACACCCAGCGGGTTCAGAACGATGTCTACAGGAGTACCGTCTGCAAGGAACGGCATATCTTCCTGACGAACGATACGTGACACGATACCCTTGTTACCGTGACGTCCTGCCATCTTATCTCCTACACCAATCTTACGTTTCTTGGCAATATAGACTTTTGCCATCTGAATGATACCTGCAGGAAGCTCATCACCGATAGTGATTGCAAACTTCTTACGTTTCAATTCCGCATCGAGTTCTTTATACTTCTTCAAGTAGTTAAGAATCAGGTCGCGAATCATTTCGTTCTTATGGTCTTCTGCAGTCCACTTGCTTAACTGAATGGCAGTATAATCAAGATTCTCAAGATCTCTCTTAGTAAATTTAGCTCCCTTGGCAATAACATCTGTTCCCAAATAGTCTTTCACACCCTGAGAAACTTTGCCGTTAGTAAGAACCAACAGTTTGTCGACAAGGATGTCTTTTAAGCGGGCTACCTTAGATTCGAACTCGTCGTCGATCTTTGGAAGCAAGGCTTTATCTGCCAATTTGGAGTTGCTGCGGCTCTTCAACACACGTGAGAACAACTTCTTATCGATAACCACACCTTTGAGTGAAGGAGATGCTTTCAAAGAAGCGTCTTTCACATCGCCGGCCTTGTCACCGAAGATAGCACGAAGAAGTTTTTCTTCCGGTGAAGGATCAGATTCACCTTTCGGAGTAATCTTACCGATAAGGATGTCTCCCGGTTGGATTCTCGCACCGATTCTTACGATACCGTTTTCGTCGAGATCCCTGGTAGCTTCTTCGCTGACGTTAGGAATATCGGAAGTCAATTCTTCCATACCGCGCTTAGTTTCACGAACTTCGAGCGAATATTCTTCTACGTGAACAGAAGTAAGCAAATCCTCACGAACAACACGTTCGTTGAGCACGATAGCATCCTCATAGTTATAACCCTTCCAAGGCATGTAAGCTACCAACAGGTTCTTACCCAATGCAAGCTCGCCTTTTTCGGTTGAATAACCTTCTGTTAATATATCACCCTTCTTCACTCTCTGTCCTTTTTCACAGGTAGGACGAAGGTCAATTGTCATATTCTGGTTGGTCTTGCGGAACTTCGGTATTCTGTATTCTTTCAAAGCAGGCTCGAAGCTTACAAACTCCTCGTCGTCTGTTCTGTCATAAAGAATACGGATAGTTGTAGCATCCACAAAATCAATTACACCGTCACCTTCCGCTGCAATCTGTGTACGTGAATCGGTAGCAACTTGCTTTTCGATTCCTGTACCTACGATAGGAGCTTCGGTTCTTAATAATGGAACTGCCTGGCGCATCATGTTAGATCCCATCAATGCACGGTTAGCATCATCGTGTTCCAAGAACGGAATCAAAGATGCCGCGATAGATGCAATCTGCTGTGGAGATACGTCCATTAATTCTACCTGTTCCGGCTCAACTACGGGATAATCTGCATCCTGACGGGCTTTTACCTTATTGCGGACAAATTTGCCTTCGTCGTTAAGCGGAGCATTACCCTGCGCGATGATTACATCTTCTTCTTCCTCAGCCGTTAAATAAGTAATGCCTTCGGGAGTAATATCTACTTTTCCGTCTTTTACCTTACGGTACGGAGTTTCGATAAATCCAAGGTCATTAATCTTAGCATACACGCACAGAGAAGAAATCAAACCGATATTCGGACCTTCCGGTGTTTCAATCGGGCAAAGACGACCGTAGTGAGTATAGTGAACGTCACGAACCTCGAATCCGGCACGTTCACGAGACAAACCACCGGGACCAAGTGCAGACAAACGTCTCTTGTGAGTTACCTCGGCAAGCGGGTTAGTCTGGTCCATGAACTGTGACAAAGCATTTGTTCCGAAGAATGTATTGATAACAGAAGAGATTGTCTTCGCGTTAATCAAATCAATCGGAGTAAATACTTCATTATCTCTCACGTTCATACGTTCGCGAATTGTACGTGACATACGAGCCAAACCAATAGCAAACTGGTTAGATAACTGTTCACCTACCGTACGCACACGTCTGTTGCTCAAGTGGTCGATATCATCCACATCTGCTTTTGAGTTAATCAACTCAATCAGGTATTTGATGATTTCGATAATATCTTCTTTAGTAAGTACCTTAACATCCATGTCGGTAGTCAAACCCAACTTTTTGTTGATTCTGTATCTACCTACTTCGCCAAGGTCATATCTTTTTTCAGAGAAGAAGAGGTTATTGATAACCTCACGAGCACTGGCATCATCTGCCGGATCTGCATTACGAAGTTGTCTGTAAATATACAGTACGGCTTCTTTTTCAGAGTTACTCGGATCTTTCTGAAGAGTATTAAATATAATAGAAAAATCGGACTGATTAGCCTCTTCCTTGTGAACAAGGATATTTTGAACGCTTGATTCGAGTATTTCGTCAATGTGTTCTGGTTCGAGCACTGTTTCACGATCGATAATAACTTCGTTACGTTCAATAGAAACAACTTCACCGGTATCTTCATCAACGAAATCTTCCACCCAAGTCTTCAAGACACGCGCTGCCAATTTTCTACCAACCATCTTCTTCAGATTGGTCTTATTAACCTTGACTTCCTCAGCCAAATTAAAGATTTCAAGAATGTCTTTATCGTTTTCAAAGCCAATAGCTCTCAAAAGAGTAGTTACAGGCAATTTCTTTTTACGGTCGATATATGCATACATTACATTGTTAATGTCTGTCGCAAATTCGATCCATGATCCCTTAAACGGAATAATACGTGCCGAATAAAGTTTTGTACCGTTAGCGTGTACACTTTGACCGAAGAACACACCCGGAGAACGGTGAAGTTGGGAAACAACCACACGTTCTGCACCATTGATGACAAAAGTGGCTTTGTCTGTCATGTACGGAATCGGACCTAGGAACACGTCCTGAATCACTGTGTCAAAATCTTCGTGATCCGGATCAGTACAGTACAACTTGAGTTTCGCCTTTAAAGGCACACTATAAGTCAACCCACGCTCAATACACTCATCAATTGAGTAACGGGGCGGATCAATATAGTAATCAAGGAACTCAAGAACAAAGTTGTTTCTTGTATCAGCAATGGGGAAGTTTTCAGCAAATACTTTATACAAGCCCTCCTTCTTACGTTTTTCAGGCGGGGTGTCTAATTGTAGAAAGTCTTGGAATGACTTCAATTGTACTTCCAAAAAGTCCGGATACAATACGGGATTCTTGATAGAAGCAAAATTAACTCTTTGATTTACAGTATTTGAAGACATCTGTTAATGAATTTGTAGAACCTAATTTTAAATATATACACAAAAAGGTTAAGAACCCTCTTTAGAAGGATTCTTAACCGAATTACCTGATAAACAGGCTAATGTTATTTAAGTTCAACTTCAGCTCCAGCTTCTTCCAATGCTTTTTTCAATGCTTCAGCTTCGTCTTTAGCAAGACCTTCTTTAACTGTGCTAGGAGCAGCATCTACCATGTCTTTAGCTTCTTTCAAGCCAAGACCACATTGTTCTTTCACTGCTTTAACTACTTGCAATTTAGCTGCACCAGCGCTCTTCAAAACTACATCGAAAGATGTTTTTTCTTCAGCAGCTGCTGCACCACCTGCAGCAGGACCAGCAGCAACAGCTACAGCTGCAGCAGCAGGTTCAATACCGTATTCTTCTTTAAGGATAGTTGCAAGTTCATTAACTTCTTTTACTGTCAAGTTAACTAATTGTTCTGCAAAAGCTTTCAAATCTGCCATTTTTGTATGATTTTAATGTTTAATTTACTAATAAAAAGTTTGTTATATTATCTTTCACCAAGAGTCTTAAGAACTCCGTGAATGGTGTTACCACCTGATTGAAGAGCTGAGATAACGTTCTTAGCCGGAGATTGCAACAATGCAACGATTTCGGCGATAACTTCGTTCTTGCTCTTAATGCTAACAAGAGCATCCAACTGTTCTGCACCAATGTAGAAGCTTTCTTCTGCATAAGCTGCTTTCAATGCCGGGATACCATCCTTAGCGAAGTCTTTGATCAACTTAGCGGGAGCATTAGCAACATTCGAGAACATTACTGATGTTGTACCTTTAAGTGATCCGTAAAGAGGAGAATAATCTACATCTAAACTCTCTAATGCTTTGTGAAGCAATGTATTCTTCACAACGAGCAATTTGATATCTGATTCGAAACATTTTCTTCTCAATGCGCTGGTTTGCTCTGCATTCATAGCAGTAACATCAACCAAATAGAAGTGTCCGTATTCTTTTACAGTTTCAGCAATTTGCCCGATAATAGCGCTTTTATCTTCCTTTCTCATTGTTCCTCCTTATTATTAGATTTCTTCAACTGATTTAGGGTCAATTTTAACACCCTGACTCATTGTACTAGAAAGATAAATACTCTTTATATAAGCGCCTTTAGCTGCAGTCGGTTTCAACTTGATCAAAGTAGAGATAAACTCTTTCGCATTGTCGCGGATTTGATCAGCAGAGAAAGATACCTTACCGATTGAAGTGTGAACGATACCGCTCTTATCAACCTTAAAGTCAATCTTACCTTGTTTAACTTCTTTTACAGCCTTAGCAACATCCATTGTTACAGTTCCACTCTTTGGGTTAGGCATCAATCCACGAGGACCGAGAACACGACCAAGAGCACCAATCTTACCCATGATAGACGGCATAGTGATGATTACATCAATATCAGTCCATCCACCTTTGATCTTTTCAATATATTCGTCAAGACCAACATAGTCAGCTCCGGCTTCTTTTGCAGCAGCTTCAGCATCTGGTGTACAAAGCACCAAAACGCGTACAACCTTACCAGTACCGTGAGGAAGTGATACAACACCTCTCACCATCTGGTTGGCCTTACGCGGGTCAACGCCCAAACGTACGTCGATATCCAGAGAAGCGTCAAACTTGGTATAAGTGATTTCCTTTACCAACTGAGCAGCTTCCTTGAGAGAGTATGCTTTCCCTGCTTCAATTTTTTCTGCAGCCAACTTTTGATTTTTTGTCA
>ERZ826016.1860-NODE-1860-length-18096-cov-7.431905_pt1 | contig 18096 bp, 15 predicted proteins | sample MGYA00519872_ERZ826016 | MGnify/ENA primary metagenome ERZ826016 (study PRJEB31778, sample SAMEA3449218) | human gut metagenome | biome: human gut; feature: human-associated habitat; material: faeces | place: United Kingdom | collected 2010/2012 ... | reverse complement strand
CGCCGAAAACCCGGAGACTTTCACTCCCTGCCCGGGTAAAATTACCGAATGGCATGCGCCGGGCGGCCTCGGCCACCTTGCCCCCGTGGACGGCAAAAAAATCGCGGCGCAGTTTCGCGCCGTCTTCCGCATGTTGGGAAATCATTTGCAGGGCTTTGTCCATAAGACGCTCCTTCGAACCGCATGGCTACAAGCACAGATAATCCCTGATTCCCGTTCTGCAACCCGCTTGCGGCGAACTTTGAGATATAAGCGAAACAGCCCCCGCTGACAACTCCATGCGGGCCGTGCGGCATTCCCCAACCCGCCGAAACGATACGGCGGCGGTACCGGGCTCCCAAGTTTGCTATTGAAGAATCACAGGGATTCTACTACTGAAAGCAGATGCACTCCGTCACCTCCATACTTCTCGTCACCAAGGCCCGGCACGCCGCCGCCGAAACCACCGCAGCAGCCGTCAGCCAGTGGCTCGGAGCCCACGGCGTGGCTTGTTCCGCCCTTCCCGCCGACTGCCCTTCCGAAAAACTCGTCGGCAGGGCCCGCACCGCCGACGCAATCCTGATCCTCGGCGGCGACGGAACCTTCGTCGGCGTGGGCCGCAAGCTTGCCGGACTGGACATTCCGCTTCTCGGCATCAATTTCGGTCAGGTCGGCTTTCTGACCGAACTCTCCGCCGTCGGCTGGGAACCCGCGCTGGAACGCCTCCTCGCCGGAAAGATGATCACGCGCACCTGCCTCCTGCTCGCGTGGGAGCTCCTGCGTGACGGGACGCCCATCGCCAGCGGGCACGCCGCCAACGACGTGGTGGTCGGGCGCGGCGCCATCGCCCGCGTGCTGCCCGTCCATGTGTTCGTGGACGGCGAAGACATGGGCGTCGTGCGCTCTGACGGGGTGATCGTCTCCACGCCCCTCGGCTCCTCGGCGTATGCCCTGTCCGCCCACGGGCCGCTGGTGCATCCCAAGGTGCAGGCCCTCACCCTGACGCCCATTTCGCCCTTCTTTAAGAGCTTCCCGCCCATCGTCCTGCCCGCGGACTCCCGCATCCGCCTCGAAACCGACGCCGCCGCGCCCGACGCATTCCTGACCGTGGACGGGCAGGAGGGCATCCCCCTGTGCGGCGGCGACGTCATCCGGGTGCAAAGCCTCAATGCCGGACTGCGGGTCCTTTCCTGCTCATCCGGCACCTATTTCCAGCGGCTGCGCGAACGCGGCTTTATCCAGACGGGCGGGATGTCCGCCCCGGAGCACGTATGAACAGGCTTCCCGACATCGGGCAGGTCAGCGATCTCCGGCTCGGCGACCATCCCGGCTTCGATGCGTGGTTCTACAGCTTTTGCGCGGAAAACAACATCGAACACGGCATCAACCCCAGCGGCGTCGCCAGCCCGGAGCAGCTCCGCTTCATGGTCGCCATGGACGAACGGCAGGTGTACGCGCCGTGTTCCGACGCCACCTTCCGGGAACTGGCGGCCTCCTTCCACCTCCGCAGTTTTCCGCCCCGCGTGCGCAGCCAGTATATCGCGGCATGGCGCTCCATCATCCGGGTCGTCCGCTACGAAAAGGACCGCCAGAAGCGCCGCGACATGATCAACTACTGCCGCCACCGTTTCCGGGGCTGCCTCGCGCTCGGCAACATCCTGCCCTCCCGCCTCGTCAAGCGGCTGGTCACCACGCTCATCAGCCATTTCGACGCGGGCGATCCGTGGCTCAACGAGCGCCTGTTCTACAACGAAACGCTCGCCTCCTTCCTCCGTTCGCAGGCCCTGCAAAAGGCCCTCGGACGCCTGCCCGACGGCCTGAGCGCACAGATCAAGCGCGGCACGTGGCCGGTGCTGCCGGTGTTCACGGAGTTGGTGAAGCTCGGCGGGCTGGGTGACCGGCAGGCCTATAACACCTTCAACATGGGCGTGGGCATGGTACTTGCAGTTGACCCTGCAGATGCCGATAATACAATAGCAGCCATCAACGCTTCAGGTGAAAAGGCATTTGTTATCGGCAAGGCAGTGTCCGGAGAGAAGGGAGTTACCTTATGTTAAGGATTGCCGTACTTGTATCAGGCGGAGGAACCAATCTTCAGGCGATTATTGACAAAATTGCATCAGGTGAAATTCATAATACGGAAATTGCAGTTGTCATAAGCAACAACCGCAAGGCTTATGCTCTTGAGAGAGCTAAAAATAACAATATCCCTGCGGAATGTATTTCGCCTAAGAGCTTTGAAGACAGAGAGGAATTTCACAGGGCTCTCCTTGCTGCCGTGGATTCATATAATGTTGACCTTATAGTACTCGCCGGTTTTCTTGTTGCCATACCGGATATTATGGTTAAGGCATATACAAACAGAATTATAAATATACATCCATCACTAATACCTTCGTTCTGCGGAAAGGGTCACTACGGGCTTCATGTCCATGAGGCGGCTCTTGGCAGAGGAGTTAAGGTGACAGGTGCAACCGTTCATTTTGTGGACGATGGAACGGACACAGGCCCTATAATTTTACAGAAGCCTGTTATGATTGAGCAGGACGATACGCCGGAGACACTACAGAGACGTGTCATGGAGCAGGCTGAATGGGTGATACTTCCTCAGGCTGTTGATTTGATAGCGCAGGGGAAGGTCAAGGTAATTGACGGTAAGACTGTAATTGAACAATGATAAAATGTGCTGTCCGGACAAGTGGTGCCGGACAGTATTGTTAAAGTTTCAGACAGAAAGGAACAGTTATGAGAATTCTTATTGTTGGTAGTGGTGGAAGAGAGCATGCGATAGCATGGAAATGTGCACAGAGTAAGAGGGTTGACAAGATATTCTGCGCCCCGGGTAATGCCGGAATCGGTCAGATAGCTGAATGTGTTCCTATTACGGCTATGGAATTTGACAAGCTTGCAGCATTTGCCAAGGAGCAGAAGATAGACCTTACGATTATCGGGATGGATGATCCTCTTGTTGGAGGAATCGTCGATGCATTCGAGGCTGCGGGACTCCGCGTATTCGGACCGAGAAAGAATGCGGCCATACTTGAAGGATCTAAGGCATTTTCAAAGGATCTTATGAAGAAGTATAACATTCCTACGGCGGGATATGAGACCTTCAACAGTTCGGAGGCTGCACTTGAGTATCTTAAGACGGCAGAGTATCCTACAGTTCTTAAGGCTGATGGTCTTGCTCTCGGAAAGGGTGTACTCATCTGTAACACCAAGGAGGAAGCTGAGGCAGGTGTTAAGACACTTATGCTTGACAAACAGTTCGGCTCTGCAGGTGACAGAATAGTCATAGAGGAATTCATGACAGGACGAGAGGTGTCGGTTCTCTCATTTGTAGACGGACATACAATCAAGATTATGACATCGGCTCAGGATCATAAGCGCGCAAAGGATGGCGACAAGGGACTTAACACAGGCGGAATGGGAACATTCTCACCAAGTCCTTTCTATACACCTGAGGTTGACGAGTTCTGTAAGAAGTACATATATCAGGCAACCGTTGATGCCATGAAGGCAGAGGGAAGAGAATTCAAGGGAATTATCTTCTTCGGACTTATGCTCACACCGAAGGGACCTCGCGTGCTTGAGTACAATGCGCGCTTCGGCGATCCTGAGACACAGGTTGTGCTTCCAAGAATGAAGAACGATATTATTGATGTGTTCGAGGCATGTATTGATGGAACACTCGATAAGATTGACCTCGAGTTCGAGGATAATGCCGCTGTATGTGTCGTGCTTGCATCTGACGGATACCCGGAGAAGTATGAGAAGGGCAAGCTTATCACAGGACTTGAGGCGTTTGACAACAATCCCGGCTATTACTGCTTCCACGCCGGAACCAAGCGCACGGATGATGGCTTCGTGACCAACGGAGGAAGAGTGCTTGGAATCACGGCGACAGGCTCCGACCTCAAGACAGCCAGAGCCAATGCGTATAAGGCTACAGAATGGGTTTCATTTGAGAATAAGTATATGAGACATGACATCGGTAAGGCGATTGATGAGGCATAATAGGGAGCTGTCATTACAGCAATAATGGATATGACAGATAGCAGGTTATTTATGTGACATGAAGGGCGGAGTGTTCAACTCCGCCTTTTGTACAATATGGAGAAAAATATGGACAAAATCAATATCTTAGTCGCTGATGACGATGTTGAGATAGTATATATAATAAGAAAAATCCTTGCAGAGGAAGGTTTCAATGTGCTTGAGGCTTACAATGGTGAGGAAGCTCTTTCGCTCCTTTCATCCCAAAGCGTCCGGCTTGTGATACTTGACATTATGATGCCTAAGATGAACGGACTTCTTGCCACGATGAAGATAAGGGAGAAAAGCAATGTACCGATACTTATTCTGTCGGCAAAGGGGGAGGAGAGCGACAGGGTTATAGGTCTCACCACAGGGGCGGATGACTATCTTGTGAAGCCGTTTATGAGGGCAGAGCTTGTGGCACGGGTCAATTCGCTTTTAAGGCGCTATATGAGGCTTGGCTCCATAGCGGAGGTTAAGCCGGAATCGGTGTTAGCCTACCATGAGCTTGAGCTTGACACAGAGGCAAAGCGCTTCAGCGTGCGGGGAAGTGAGGTGAAGCTTACACCTACTGAGCTTAAGATTGTGACACTTCTTATGAAAAATCCGGGCAGGATTTTTAACGCGAAGGAGATATATGAGCGGGTGTGGGACAGTGACGCTTACGCGGCTGAAAATACGGTAATGATTCATATAAGCCGCATAAGAAGCAAGATTGAGATTAACCCGGCGAAGCCGGAATACATAAAGGTGGTGTGGGGAATTGGCTATAAGCTTGAGAGAGAATAAGATAGCGGGCAGGGCTTTTCTCATTGTCCCGGCGGTGTTCCTTACCGGGGCAATATATTTTCTGACGGCATTTGGTGAGTGGGGGCAGGTTGGTTTTAACAGAAGCTATGATTATTGGTATTGTCTGCCGGTGGGGCTCATGTTTTTGTTTCTTTTCGTTCTAAGCTTCACGCTTGCGGGCAGCCTTTTTAAACATGCTAAAAGCAGTATGATGATGGAATTCAGAGCCATGATTACGGCGCTGTCACTGATGGCGGTCATGCTGTGGATATATATTTATTACAACAGTGTCGGAGAATTTTATCATATTGATTTTTTCAATATAAATATAGAATTAAGTCTTGAAAGAAGATTTGCGGTGTATATGCTGTGGCTTCTGTGCCTGCCGGCGGTCTATGTCCTGCTTCTCCTGCTGCAGGGATTTGCCGCACAGATACGCGAAGGTGTACTGTTAAAGAGCAGCCTTGTCTATAGGATTGCGTATAGGCGCGGCAGGACAGAGAACATGAGAAGCATGGCGTGGCTATATATGCTTATCGCCTTTGATTGTATGTTGTCGCTGGCGCCGGTGTTCCTTGGAATGGGGATAGGGCTTATATATATGATAGATTACAAGCTTGCGCCGCTTATGATATGCCTGCTTGTGCTGTTGTACTTCGCTGCCTTTATGACGGCGTATTATCTGCTGATTAACGGAAAACAGTCCATGGTAAGAGACGCCGACAATGCGATGAGGGACGCGGTCGAGCGGGCGGTTGCGAGCGAGAAGCTCAAGGTGGAGCTCATCACCAATGTGTCGCATGACCTCAGAACGCCGATGACTTCGATAGTGGGCTATGGCGAGATACTTGAGGGCATGGAGCTTTCGGACGAGGCGGATGAGTGCGTAAGGAAGTTAAACCACAAATCGAGGTATCTTTTGTCGATGCTTGAGGATGTATTTGATATGTCAAAGACGGCGACCGGGAACGCGGCGCTCAATATGGAGGAGCTCAACCTTGTGATGCTCTTAAACCAGACCATAGCAGAGTGCGATGACAGGCTTGAGAAGTCGGGAAGAAAATTATGTGTGGATATCGACAGCGACAGTGTGCTTGTGAGGACGGATGGGAGCAGAATACACAGGGTATTTTCCAATCTCCTTGACAACGCGGTTAAATATTCGCTTGCCGGAACCAGAATATTTGTCACGCTGAAAACGTATGATGACAGGGTAAGCGTGGAAATTATGAACACTTCGTCCTACGAGATGAATTTTACGCCGGAGAGGATAACCCAGCGGTTCGTGCGCGGGGACAGTGAGCGCACAGGCGAGGGAAGCGGAATAGGGCTTGCTATAGCAAAGACATATACTGAGGGCGTTGGCGGCAGCTTTGACATAAAGCTGAAGGGCGATTCCTTCAGTGCGGTTGTGACCCTCCCGCTAGAGAGTTAGGGCAGATTGACAATTGAAAGAAAATTGAAAGATTTTCTAATAATTTATGAAAGTATTGTAATTTACCATGATATCAACTTAAATTCAGGGGGAAGATATCATGGTAAATTTTTTATTCTCATTTTTACTGCCTTTTCTGGTGGTCATAGCCGGGCTTGCGTTGAGAGGAGCGATGCCGTTCGGCAATGGCAGTCTTTTGGCGATAGATGCGTGGGGACAGTATTATCCCATGCTGTGCGCGATGAAGGAGGCAATAAAGAGCGGGGAGCTGTTCTGGTCCGGCAAAGGGCTGATGGGCTTTAACCTGTGGGCGCAGAATGCGTATTACACCAACAGCGTATTGTGGCTGCCGCTATATCTGCTTCCGGACAAGCTGATGATTGTCGGTATAAATATATTAGCTGCAATCAGAATAGGGCTTGCAGGGCTCACCTGTTCAATATATCTGTCAGGATGTACCGCTAAAAAGAAACCGCGCGGCGTGGATATGAAGCTGCCGGTGTTCTCAGCAGCCTACGCGCTGTCGGCGTACACGCTGGCTTTCATCAACCAGTTTATGTGGATGGACGCGGTGATATGTCTGCCGCTCGTCATAAAAGGTATTGATAACATACGCTCAAAAAAAGGCGGAATACTCTATATTGCCGCGCTCTCATACACAATCATATCCAATTTTTACATCGGCTATATGGTATGTCTGTTTTCCGTGGTGTACTTTGCCGGCTGCGTCATCGGTGATAGAATGTCATTGGGACAGTTGTGGGAAAAAATATGGAGATTCCTGCTCTATTCGCTGATTGCCGGGGCGGTGAGTGCTGTGTACACATTGCCGGCTTACTATGCGATTAGAAATACGGCAGCTTCGGGGGCGGACTTTGGCGGCAAAATAGAGTTATACCATCCGGTTACGGAGGTGCTGGCGGGCTTTCTGCCGTTTCGCGAGATTTCCCTTGTGTATGGCGTTCCGAACATATACTGCGGGGCTGTGTGTATTGCGTTGTGCATATTATCTTTTTTTATACAGAAAAATATAAGAAAAAGAATCTGCATTATTTCAGGCTGCATTTTCTTCTATTTATCACTCAACTGTAATATTCTTGATTATGTGTGGCACGGCTTTCACTATCCGAACCAGCTTCCGGGAAGGTGGAGCTTCTGCCTGATTTTTCTTATTGTTAAGCAGGCGTATGTCTGCTGTGGTGAGCTTGAAAAATTGTGCAGGGAAAAGAATGAGTCGCGGGCTGTGAAAAAGCAGCAGAAGCCCGCGCGTGCCAGACATCGCCCGCGCAGCCGATTTTCGTGGTGCGGTGTTATCGTTCTGCTTCTTTTTATAGAGGTGACTGCCAATGCGGTATATACTTTTTACAGCCGGATACGCATGGTCGATGGCAATGGGTATTATCAGACAATGGAGAAATATGAGAAGGTGGCTGGGGATATCAAAGCGGAGGATGGCTCCGCTTTTTACAGGACGGAGCTTGAGACGCCGTGGAATTTCAATCCGGGACAGCTATGCGGTTACAATGGGATATCCTACTATTCGTCAACGATGAGCAAGACGGCTTACGATTTTTTCGTGAATATGGGAATGTCCGTCTACGCTAAGAATCTCAGCACGCGGTACGATAAGAGCTGTGCGGCGGATGCTTTTCTTGGAGTTAAATACAGGATAAATAATGGTAAAGACGGAGCAGGTTATACGAAAAACGAGGCGGCTCTTCCGGTTGGTTACAGCATAAAAGCGGAGAGCTGTGAGGAATTTGTAAAGCTTTTAAACGATAAGAGCGCAGACTACGGAACGGTCAAGAACTTTATAGATGAGAATGTGATTGGAGAAATGAGCGATATATCTGTTGGAACCGGCTGGCATGGTCTTGCGGGCAAAAATGAGTATATATCGGGGAATATAATGACAAGGAGCGGCATACTTGTCATATCACTGCCATATAATGAGGGCTGGAGCATATATATTGACGGTGTAAAGCAGAGGACGGAAAGCCTTGCCGGATACATGATTATGACAAACATAGAAAACGGTATTCACCATATCGAAATGAAGCACAGGACAAAGGGACTTGGAGTGGGAGCAGTCATAAGTATTCTGGCAATTGCGGGGGCGGTTATATATTATCGCAGGAGAAATTGATAGTGCGTAATTCTGCTTTATAAGATTTGTTTCAAAATATGCCGTGTATACCTGGCTGTGTATAACGTATTATGTTTATGTATATCACGACTTTTGGGAGAAGCATAGATGTTCTTAGAACATCTTGCTTCGGACAACGGAGCTGATATGCATAAACATAATACGTTATACACTTTTGCAATATACTGGCATATTTCTCCACATGAATGTTTATAAAAAATTAATTGTTTTTTTGCCGCATATCTGTTATATTCATACTATAACAATGATGTATCGGAGGTACAATCCCATGGTATTTGCGATTGACTTTAACAGTGATGAGGCTATATATGTGCAGCTATGCAATCAGATAATTACCTGTATTGCCATGGATGAGATGCATGAGGGTGATATTCTGCCGTCGGTGAGGCAGCTTGCCGATGTTGTGGGTGTTAATATGCATACGGTTAACAAGGCATACTCGGTGCTTCGCGAGGAGGGCTTTATCAAGCTCGACAGAAGAAGAGGTGCAGTGATTGCCGTCGATGTTGATAAGATTCGTGCCATGCAGGAACTCACCGATGATATGCGTGTTATTGTTGCAAAGGCATTGTGTAAGAATCTCACGCCGGAGGAGATTCATACTCTGGTCGATGAGATAATAAGTGAATATATAGGGGAGGACTAATCGAATGTTATGTGAGATATGTGGAGAAAATGAAGCGACCTTCCACTATTCGGAGGTTGTTAACGGTAATAAGACTGAACATCATCTGTGCAGTGAATGTGCAGCTAAGACGGATATAAGTTATTATACGAATCTGCTTGATGGGGAGGGAAGACTTGGACAGCTTTTGTCCGGACTTCTCGGTATGCCTATAGGCGGGGAACAGGATGACCCGAAGACTCATGTTGTATGTCCGGGGTGTCATCTGAGCTATGGAGAGTTCATAAAGAACAGTGCGTTTGGCTGTGCTGAATGTTATAATGTATTTGGACCGCTTCTTGATGAGAGTATCAAGAAGATACAGGGAAGCGTAAATCATCAGGGCAAAAAGCCATACAGACTTATGAAGTCAATGAGAAGTACTAAGGCTGAGAATATGTCTGAAAATGAAGCTTCCGTGATTGCGGAAGCGGAGAACGGCATTGCCGATTCCACAAAACAGGAGAAGAAGCCGACAAGAGCTTCTCTTGAACATGAGATTGACGTTGCGGATAAAAGGCTTAAGCAGGCTGTATTGGAGGAGGATTTTGAGGAGGCTGCGAGACTTCGCGACTATATCAAGGACTTAAGAGGTCAGATTGAGAGGCTGGACGAAAATGCTTAAATGGTATGAGAAAACCGGGAAAAACACGGATGTTGTATTGTCAAGCAGAATACGTCTTGCAAGGAATACAACGGAATATCCTTTTTCAACAAAAATAACTGCCGATGAAGGAAAGAATCTTGTGGACAGGGTTTTTGAGTGCATAGGTGACAGCGAATACGCCGATGGCTTCGAGCTTAAGCGTATGAACGGAGTAGGTGATAATCAGCGTCAATGCCTGTATGAACAGCAGGAGATTAACAGATACATGGCGGGACGTAAGGATGGAGCGACAGCACTCTCCCATGACGGCGGCTTATCAATTATGGTCAACAGTGAGGATCATATCAGAATACAGGCGATGATAGCAGGGATGGATATGGAGGCGTGCCTTAAATCGGCAAATATGTATGATGACTTTCTCGAAGAGCATTTTAATTATGCATTCAGCGAAAAATATGGATATCATACGACATACCCAACCAATGTCGGAACGGGAATGAGGGCTGCATACAGACTGCATCTGCCGGTGCTTGCCAACACTAAGAAGTTACAGCTTCTTGCAAATGAACTTGGACGTTTCGGGGTACGCATGTCGGCTTGTTTTGGTGAAGGACTGAATGGAATGGGTGATATTTATCAATTTTCCAATCAGCGGACATTAGGCCAGTCGGAGGAAGATATAATTCATAATCTTGACAGCGTTGTTCAGCAGATAGTGCGGCAGGAACGCACTTTAAGAAAAGATTATCTGGATTCAGGGCGAATAAGAGCTGAGGATGAGGCATATAAATCTTATGGCGTGTTAAAATATTCAAGATGTCTTAATTTAAAGAATGCGATGGTGCTTCTGTCGGAGATACGTCTTGGACTGTGTCTTGGCACAATCAGATTCAAGGATGCCGGGGATTTCTCGACATACTCTATGATGCTTGCCGTCCAGCCTAGAACGCTTCAGTTTAATAACTGTAAGGAGAAGGCAATGTCGGTGGAGGAGGTCGATGTGCTTCGCGCAAAATATATCAGGGAGCACATTCCGGAACTTGACGAACAATAAAGACTGATATTAAAATATACAGTTAAGTAATAGGTAATTGTGAAACAGGAATTGTAACTGAAAAGTTGGGTAATATAGAGAGGAATACATTATGCAGATAGGATTTACTAAGAAAGCGGAGGAAGCACTTGGACTTGCGGCTGAGGCAGCAGGTGAATTAGGACACAATTCCGTCGGAACCGAGCATATTCTGCTTGGACTTTTAAGGCAGAGAGATTGCGTTGCAAGTGCTGTTCTTATAGAGAACGGAGCTGACGAGGAGCGGATAGTCGCGATTTTAGAGCAGCTTATATCACAGGAAAGTAATGTGAATGTTGCCGAGCCTGATTCATATACACCGAGGGCTAGAAGAGTGCTTGACCAGGCTGCCGGGGAAGCAGTACGTTTCAAGGCACAGCTTATTGGCACAGAGCATATCCTGATTGCCATAATCAAGGAGAATGACAGTGTTGCACTGAGACTTCTCAATACAATAGGTGTCAATATTCAGAAGACATATGTTGACCTTCTCATCGCAATGGGCGAGGACAGCAGTGCATATAAGGAGGATTTTCAGGGAAATAAACAGAAAAATAAGAAGAACCCGACTGCGACGCTTGACCAGTACAGCAGGGATTTGACAAAGCTTGCCGCTGAGGGAAAGCTGGACCCTGTAATCGGCAGAGAGAAGGAAATACAGAGAGTTATTCAGATAACCAGCAGAAGAACCAAGAACAATCCATGCCTTATAGGTGAGCCGGGTGTTGGTAAAACAGCGGTTGTTGAAGGACTTGCACTCAAGATTGTCGAGGGGGATGTGCCGGAGACAATCGCTGACAAGAGACTTCTCACACTCGATTTGTCGGGAATGGTTGCAGGTTCGAAGTACAGAGGCGAGTTCGAGGAGCGTATTAAGAAGGTTATTGCTGAGGTGAAGGCTGCCGGCAATATTCTTTTATTTATAGATGAGCTTCACACGATTATAGGTGCAGGAGGAGCGGAGGGCGCGATTGATGCATCCAATATACTTAAGCCTTCACTTGCCAGAGGTGAGGTTCAGATAATAGGTGCAACAACTCTTGAAGAATACCGCAAGTATATCGAGAAGGATGCCGCACTGGAGAGACGTTTTCAGCCTGTCAATGTGGAGGAGCCGTCGGAGGATGCGGCGGTTGAGATTCTTAAAGGAATCAGACCGGCGTATGAAAGACATCATGGAGTCAGAATTTCCGATGCAGCACTTGTTGCAGCGGTTAAGATGTCTGAGAGATATATCAACGACAGATTTTTGCCGGATAAGGCGATTGATCTCATAGATGAAGCGGCATCTAAGACCAGACTGGGAGTGTATATTAAGCCTGATGCGATTAAAAACCTTGAGGATGAGATTTCGGCGATGGATGCGCAGAAAGAGACTGCAATCAAGGAAGAAGCTTATGAGAAAGCGGGAGAAATAAAGAAAAAGCAGCTAAAGAAGATGGAAAAGCTTGGAAAACTTAATGAAAAGTGGAACAGTGATAAGACTGATAAGCGCATGGTGGTAGGCGAGAATGAGATTGCGGATGTTGTATCCGATTGGACAAAGATACCGGTAAAGAAGCTTGCAATGGAGGAGTCGGAGAGACTCATGAATCTTGAGAAGATTCTTCATGAGCGTGTAGTCGGTCAAGATGAGGCTGTAACAGCCGTTGCGAAGGCAATCAGACGAGGAAGGGTTGGGCTTAAAGACCCTAAAAGACCGATTGGTTCATTCCTCTTTTTAGGACCTACAGGTGTCGGTAAGACGGAATTGTCAAAAGCACTTGCGGATGCCATGTTTGGTTCGGAAAATGCACTTATACGAGTTGATATGTCCGAATATATGGAAAAGCACAGCGTGTCTAAGATGATTGGTTCGCCTCCCGGATATGTAGGATATGAGGAAGGCGGGCAGCTCAGTGAGAAGGTCAGAAGAAATCCATATTCGGTTATTCTTTTTGATGAGATTGAAAAGGCTCATCCTGATGTATTCAATATCCTGCTGCAGGTGCTTGACGATGGACATATTACGGATTCAACGGGAAGAAAGGTTGACTTTAAAAATACAGTTATTATTATGACCTCAAATGCAGGTGCACAGAATATTATTTCGCCTAAGAATCTTGGATTTGCCTCGGATAACAGCAAGGAGCATAACCATGCCGTTATGAAGGAAAGAGTCATGGAGGAGGTTAAGACCATATTCAAGCCGGAGTTCCTCAACAGAATTGACGAGACCATTGTGTTTCATACGCTCACAAAGGAAAATATCGGAAGCATCATTGATATTCTTCTTGAGTCAATCAACAAGCGTATTAAAGAGCAGATGAACATGGCGATAAAGCTTGACGATGCGGCTAAAAATTATATAATTGACAGCGGTTATGACGAGAAGTACGGGGCAAGACCCCTTAAGAGGGCACTTCAGAGTAAAGTCGAGGATGAACTGGCTGAGAAGATACTTGAAGGAAAATTTAAGGCGGGAGATACGGTGCTTGTAAGCCTTGAAGATAATAAGCTTGTATTTTCAAAATCCAAGTAAAATTTAGTGGAAATTTGAGAGATTCTGTACTATAATAACTCTAAAAGTTACAGATTAACGAGAGATTTGTAATAAAAATACTTCGGTAAGATGCCGAATGCAGGAGGAGCGGTTATGCCAGTAATTGAGGAATTAATCAAGGTTGAGAAGGATGGCTCAATCAGTTTTGGCAACTACGAGTTGGATACCAAGGCAAAGCTTGACAATTTTGAGGTGAACGGAGACAGCTATAAGGTTAAGACATACAATGAGATTACCAAGCTTGAACAGAATGGTAATTTTGTATATGAGTCAGTACCGGGAACGGCTGTTAATGGCTTTGCTGCAGATGATAGCACGGTGAAGTTCTATGTTGAAGGTGCAGAGGATGCACAGATTACACTTGGACTTGAAGCTGATACAGAGTATAAGGTATTGGTTGACGGAGTTGTGATTGGCAATATGAAAACCAATATCAGTGGTAAATTAAGTCTCAGTGTTGAGCTTACGGGAAGACCTGTTAAGGTTGAAGTTAATAGAATGTAATTAAAAAGTATTTGATTGACAGGGTTGTATACGCGGGTATGCGGGACAACCCTGTTTGAGTATTGACTATGAGGTGGGTATGGCAAAAGCAAAAAATACTGCTTTTTTTTGTAAAGAATGTGGATATGAATCGTCAAAATGGCTGGGACAGTGTCCGGAATGCAGACAGTGGAATACTTTTGTGGAGGAGCCTGTTGCCAAGCAGATGGTATCGGGAGGAATCAGGGGAATTGCGAATAGGGATGTAATGCCGTCTGTGCTTTCAGAGATATCGCTTGAAGATGAGGAGAGAACACTCACAGGTTATTCGGAGCTTGACAGAGTTTTAGGCGGTGGAATCGTGAGAGGCTCGCTTGTGCTTGTAGGAGGAGACCCGGGAATTGGCAAATCTACCCTGCTTCTTCAGGTGTGCCGGAATCTTTCGGTATCAAAGAATGTCTTGTACATATCGGGTGAGGAATCTCTAAGACAGATAAAGCTTCGTGCGGACAGAATAGGAGAATTTTCAGAAAAACTGTCACTCCTCTGCGAGACGAATCTGGATGTAATTGATGATGTGGTGAGAAAGACAATGCCGGATGTCGTGATAATCGATTCAATACAGACTATGTACTGTGAAAATACAGCGTCGGCTCCGGGAAGCGTAAGCCAGGTCAGGGAGTCGACATCGGTTCTTATGCAGCTTGCAAAGGGACTTAATATTTCGATATTTATTGTGGGACATGTAACGAAGGAGGGGGTGGTTGCGGGTCCGAGAATACTTGAGCACATGGTTGATACGGTACTGTATTTTGAAGGAGATAAGAACGCAGCCTACCGTATTCTGCGTGCGGTTAAGAATCGTTTCGGTTCAACTAATGAGATTGGTGTATTTGAGATGCAGGAGACGGGGCTTAAAGAAGTTACCAACCCATCGGAGTATATGCTTGACGGAAGACCTGATGGAGCATCCGGTTCGGTAGTTGCATGCCTTATGGAAGGAACAAGACCGATGCTTGTTGAGATTCAGGCACTTGTATGCCAGTCTAATTTCGGTATGCCGAGGAGAACGGCGGCGGGAGCGGATATTAACAGATTTAATCTGCTTATGGCTGTTCTTGAGAAAAGAATAGGGTTGAGACTTTCTGGATGTGATGCTTATCTTAATATAGCAGGAGGACTGCGGATTTCGGAACCTGCGCTCGATCTTGCAATAGTCTATGCGGTATTGTCAAGCTATAAGAATATAGCGGTTGATCACAATACCATTGTGTTCGGAGAAGTTGGACTTACGGGCGAGGTCAGAGCGGTAAGTCATGCGGCTGTAAGGGTTAATGAGGCAATTAAGCTGGGATTTACCACATGTATTATGCCTGAGGTGTGTCTTAAGAATCTTAAACCGGATGGCAAAATTAAGCTTGTGGGTATAAAATCAGTGAGTGAGCTCCTTAAAGCAATAGGAGAGGAATAATATATGTATCAGGAGATTTTTTTACAGGAGGAAATAAAGATAATGGATAATAATGTATTGGTTAACGAGATGAAGAAGGTCGTATATGACCTTGATGAATCACAGCTTAAGGTGGAGAAACATGCATTTGATGTAATTAATTCTTCGGATACATCACTAAATCTTGTCAGAGAGGGTATAACGAGTATAGGTGATATTATTGAGCAGATTAACAGACTCAATGACGTTGTTGAGCGCTCATCTGAGAATATTAAGGAGCTTGAGAATCTCTCAAAAATGATAGAGGGATTTACTCAGGTTATAAGTGGAATTGCCAATAAAACTAATATACTTTCACTCAATGCGTCCATCGAGGCGGCAAGAGCAGGCGACCAGGGAAGAGGTTTCTCGGTTGTTGCGGGTGAGGTTCGTAATCTTGCGGCACAGACGGCGAAGTCGTCAAAGGAGATTGCAGATACTATTGTAAAGGTTCAGGAGTTCATATCCAACACCGTCCAGTCGATGAATCAGATATATGAAAATACCACAAAGCAGCATGAGATGGCAGGCTCTGTAAATGAACTCCTCAATAAGGTGCTCGATGCAGCTCTTGTCGCTAATGATGAGTCAAGGGGAATGGAACATGAGATTGCTTATCAGAGAGATATAACTGACAACGCAAAGAATGTGCTTGATAATTATCTGGGGTGATTAGGCGGTATTATTAACGATGGAGAAAAGCAAATGAATAAAGGATTGGAAAAAATCAAAAAAAATATTATTTTGTACATAGCTTGTATATGTGCAGTATTTTTACATTTTTATGCATTGGATAAAATACCTATGGCATGGCATCCGGATGAAGCCGGGTCAGCTTATGATGCATGGTGCATAGCTAATTACGGGGTTGACAGATACCGAATGTCATATCCGGTATTGTTTACGAACTTTGGCGGTGGAGGTCAGAGTGCACTTTATACATATATGGCCTCTTTTTTTGTTAAAATATTTGGAATGTCATTATATGTTTTCAGAATTCCTGCAGCGATAATGTCATTGGCAGTAATGTTTTCGGGAATAGGTGTTTTGACGGTGTTGAAAGCTGAAAAAAAACAGAAAATCATGTGGGTAGTACTATATACTATTCTTCCGTATTTTTTTATGGCAGGCAGAATAGGACTTGACTGTAACCTTATGCTCGGAACGTCATCGGTGTTTATATGTTCTTTGATATATGCACTCAAAAAAGACAAAACATGGATGTATATCATATCGGGTCTGGCAGCGGGGATTGTCCTGTACACATACACAGTGAGTTATCTGGTTATGGTTCTGTTTATTGTAATGACATTTATTTTGATGCTGGTATATAAAAGATTTAATTTTTTGAATGCTGTAGCTTTTTGTGTGCCGCTTGCCGTGCTTGCATTACCTCTTATAATAGTTCAGGTTATCAATATTTTTGATTTGGAAACACTCGTAATGGGCAAGATTACATTTGTTAAACTGGCCGGATACAGAGGCGGGGAAGTGGATATACCGAGAATAAGCAGACTGCCTAAGGTGCTCAAGGCCGTTTTTCTTCATGATGAAATGAGATATAATTCCAATCCGAAATTTTGTACGCTGTATTATGCTTCAATACCTTTTTTTGTTGTCGGACTGATCAACGCAGTATATCAGTTTATAAAGAATATTAGAGATAGAAAGTTTCATCCGTCAGATATAATTCTGCTCTGGTTTACGGCAGAGATTATTGCAGGCACCATGTTAGGTGGAGGTGGACCTAATACAAATAAAATGAACGGTATATTTTTCAGTGTATTATTTTATGTGGTCGGTGGAGTTAATTTGATAATTGATAAAGCCAAACATAAAAAAACAGTTACTATTATTATAGCCATCATTTATTTGATTTTTGCCGTAACATTTTTTAAATATTATTTTACACAAGAAAAGTATTTTAAATACGCAGGCTTTAACGGAACCCTGGAGCACGCCTTTGATATTATAGAGAGCAATGATTCGCTTAAAGATAAGACGGTATATATTGGATGGGGCGTGAATACATATATCTATTATTTTCTGACAGAATTGCCGTCACCATATGAAATGCATATTGAAGACTACATGGGAGAATGTGGCAAATATAAATTCTTTTTTCCGGAAGAGATTGAAGAAAATGCCTGCTATATTATGTTCGGCTGGAGTGATACGTATAATACATTGAGTCAAAGAGACGATTTTCAGATGATAGAGCTTGAAAACGACATAAGACTTGCGTATTGATGTTATGATATCCGAAAAACCTTCACTTGAACTTAAAACAAGTGAAGGTTTTTGCTTTATAGGATTCAGATGTCAAAACATGCAGTTTGATTCCAAACAGGTATATCATGTTATATTTAGGTATATCAGCTCCGCTGTATGAAGTAAGTTGTTCTAACGACATTGAAATAATATTTCTGCTTCAGCCATAGATACAAAATCAACCTTCCATGGCAGTACGATGTACAGAGTCTTAAGAACAACTAAGCTTCTTCGGAAATGTCAGAAATGGTGCATAATGGGGAAAAGTAAAAATGACATGACAAAAGAGCGAAGGGGCTTCGCCATGACGTTGTACAAGAAATTCTTAAAAATCAGAATATTTAAACAATTTGAACTTTTTTTGATAAAAAACTATTTATAATTTAGGGGTTTACAAATCAAGGACGGCGTGCTATTATAAACAAGCCTTGAAACACAAGGCATTGGGCGGCGCGGAAGCGGCTCAGAAGAATTGTAAACAGTTTTTAGAAAAAAGAAAAAATTCTTAAAAAGCTGTTGACAAATACCTTACAAGGTGTTAATATAAAGAACGTCGCCAA
>ERZ826016.1858-NODE-1858-length-18103-cov-4.462046_pt1 | contig 18103 bp, 16 predicted proteins | sample MGYA00519872_ERZ826016 | MGnify/ENA primary metagenome ERZ826016 (study PRJEB31778, sample SAMEA3449218) | human gut metagenome | biome: human gut; feature: human-associated habitat; material: faeces | place: United Kingdom | collected 2010/2012 ... | reverse complement strand
AATCGTCACAGAATTCATCGATGATATCTACGATGTATAATTTGGAAGCTCCACAGGAGATGGCTCTTTCTTCAAGACCGTCTAACTCTTCTTCCTGACCGCAGTCGATACAGCAGCAGATAACTTCATAATCATAATTCTCTTTTAACCACGGGATGATCGCTGTGGTGTCTAATCCGCCGGAGTAGGCTAAAACAACTTTTTCTTTCATAATCGTCGTCCTTTCTTACGTTCATTTTTGCAGTTTTCTGCACTGCAATTACTATATAATAAATACGAGAATAATGCAAGTGAAAAAACATACATATTTTTCAAATAAAAATGCATATATACTGGAAAAAGTGCCAAATTCAATGTATAATTTTAAAACATAGCGAATAAATATACATAAAAAATGAAAAAAATGTGTAAAAGCCCTTTACGAAAACCAAAAGATATACTACACTAGATACAGTTATCGAAGAAAGAGGGAAAGAGAATGATAAAAGCAGGAATTATTGGAGCAACCGGATATGCAGGAGGAGAACTGGTGCGTATCCTTTTAGGACATAAAGATGTAGAGATCAAATGGTACGGTTCAAGAAGCTATATAGATAAGAAGTATGCAGATGTTTACCGGAATATGTTTACACTGGTAGAAGATGTCTGTCTCGATGATAATATAGAAAAGTTAGCAAAAGAGGTCGATGTTATCTTTACGGCAACACCGCAGGGATTTTTAGCAGGAGTGCTGACCGAAGAGATCTTAAAACAGTGCAAAGTCATTGATCTGAGTGCTGATTACCGGATCAAAGATGTACATATTTATGAACAGTGGTATGGAATTGAGCATAAGTCCCCACAGTTCATTGAAGAAGCAGTCTATGGACTCTGTGAGATCAACAGGGAAAAGACGAAAGGCAAAAGACTGGTAGCAAATCCGGGATGTTATACGACCTGTTCGATCCTGACCGCTTATCCGCTGGTAAAGGAAGGTCTCATTGATACAACAACCCTGATCGTCGATGCAAAATCCGGTACTTCAGGAGCCGGTAGAGGAGCAAAAGTACAGAACCTGTACTGCGAGGTCAATGAGAACATCAAAGCCTATGGTGTGGCAAGCCACAGACATACACCGGAGATTGAAGAGCAGCTAGGTTATGCGGCAGGCAAAGAGATCCAGATTAATTTTACACCGCATTTAGTTCCGATGAACCGTGGAATCTTAGTGACCGAGTATGCGACCCTGAATAAAAAAGACGGAAAACTGCCAACCTACGAGGAGATCAAGGCAGTATATGATAAATATTATGGAAAAGAAAAATTTGTGCGTGTATTGGACAAAGGAGTCTGCCCGGAGACAAAATGGGTAGAGGGAAGTAACTATGTGGATGTGAACTTTGTCATTGATGAGAGAACCGGCAGGATCATTATGATGGGAGCTTTAGACAATATTGTCAAAGGTGCAGCAGGACAGGCGGTACAGAATATGAATATTTTATTTGGGCTGCCGGAGGAAACCGGTTTAGAATTAGTACCGATGTTCCCATAAAAAAGTCAGAGGATAAGAAGGTCATACCGATAAAGGAATTGAGAACAAGCAGACAGGACAAAGAAAAATGGATACATATCAAATACGGACAATGACAATTAAAGACTACGAAGAAGTATATACGCTCTGGACAACAATCCATGGATTCGGCATGCGAAGTCTGGATGATTCGAAAGAAGGAGTACAGCGTTTTTTACAGAGAAATCCTTCCACGAGTGTAGTTGCCGTTGTCAAAGAAGAAAATAAAGAAAAGATCGTAGGAGCGATCTTATGTGGGCACGACGGAAGACGCGGATGTTTTTATCATGTCTGCGTAGATGAGCAGTACCGCAAACGTGGGATTGGAAAGAGCATGGCGGTAACCTGTATGAAGGAACTGCAAAAAGAGCAGATCAACAAAGTCTGCCTGATCGCTTTTAAAAATAACGAAGTGGGAAATGTCTTTTGGAAGAGTGTCGGCTGGACATTCCGGGAAGATCTGAACTACTATGATTTTACATTAAATGAAGAAAATATTACCAGATTTAATTCATAGGAAAGAGGGGCGCAGAATGAAAGTAATCGACGGCGGCGTGACCGCACCAAAAGGATTTTTAGCAGCATCAACAGCAGCAGGCATCAAATATAAGGACCGCAGTGATATGGCAATGATCTACAGCACGGTTCCCTGTAAGGCGGCAGGAACTTTTACCACGAATGTCGTAAAAGCAGCTCCGGTCTTATATGATAAAAAAATCGTAACGGAGAGTAAGAGCGTGCAGGCAGTGGTGGTCAATGCAGGAATTGCAAATGCATGTACCGGTGCAGAGGGTTTTGGCTACTGCGAAGATACGGCAAAAAAAGCAGCAGCAGAGTTAAATATTGCAGAGGATGCCGTGTTAGTGGCATCTACCGGAGTGATCGGTATGCAGCTTCCAATACAGAAATTAGAATCAGGCATTGAAGTGATGGCAAAAGAACTTTCCGATACCAGAGAGGCAGCACATCAGGCGGCATGTGCGATCATGACGACCGATACGATCTCCAAAGAAGTAGCCGTTACTTTTGAAGCAGGCGGAAAAACCGTTACGGTAGGTGGTATGTGCAAAGGCTCCGGTATGATACATCCGAATATGTGTACGATGTTAGGATTTGTCATGACCGATGCAGCAATCAGTAAAGAACTCTTACAGGAGGCACTCAGTGCCGATGTCTGTGATACTTATAACATGATCTCCGTAGATGGAGATACCTCCACAAACGATACGGTATTGCTCTTAGCAAATGGTATGGCAGAAAACCCGAAGATTACGGAAAAAAATGAAGATTACCGGAAATTCTGTGAAGCGCTGAATTATGTGAATACGGAAATTGCAAAAATGATGGCGGGAGACGGAGAAGGTGCCACCGCATTGTTTGAAGTCAAAGTCATTGGTGCAAAGAGTAAGGAAGAAGCAAAAATATTGAGTAAATCCGTGGTATGTTCGAGTCTGACAAAAGCAGCCATTTACGGGCATGATGCAAATTGGGGCAGGATTCTTTGCGCACTTGGTTATTCCGGTGTGGAATTCGACCCGGAAAAAGTGGATTTAGTCTTTGAAAGTGCTGCAGGAAGCATTCAGATCATCAAAAACGGAATTGCCGTAGATTACAGCGAAGAAGAGGCAACCAGGATTTTATCAGAGCCGGCAGTAACAGCAATTGCCAACATGAATCAGGGCAATGCCGAGGCAACGGCGTGGGGCTGTGACTTGACTTATGATTATGTCAAGATTAATGCAGATTACCGCTCCTAACAGGTTATAAAATCAATGCAGACAGCCTAAGCGGCTGATTTATAAAAGAATACTTTGAGAAAAAGCAGAAAAAGAAGCAGAAATAAGAAATCAGATAGAAAAACAGGAAAGAGGTTTTAGTCAGATGGAAGAAAAAAGCATGCAGGAAATTATGGATAAAGCGTCAGTTTTGATCGAAGCACTCCCATATATCCAACGTTTTAACCGTAAGATCATTGTTGTCAAATACGGCGGCAGTGCGATGGTAGATGAAGAATTGAAAAAAAGCGTGATACAGGATGTAACCCTGTTAAAATTAGTTGGTTTCAAACCGATCATTGTCCATGGCGGTGGTAAGGAGATCAGCAAGTGGGTTGGAAAAGTCGGCATGGAGCCGGAATTTATCAACGGACTCAGAAAGACCGATGCGGCAACGATGGAAATTGCAGAGATGGTATTGTCCAAGGTCAACAAATCCCTAGTACAGATGGTAGAGGCACTTGGTGTCAATGCGATCGGTATCAGCGGAAAAGATGGTGGACTGCTCAAGGTTGAGAAAAAATACTCAAATGGACAGGACATTGGATTTGTCGGAGAGATTACCGAGGTCAATCCAAAGATCTTACATGATCTGTTAGAGAAAGATTTTCTTCCAATCGTATGTCCGGTGGGTATGGACGATGAGTTTAACACCTATAATATCAATGCGGATGATGCGGCATGTGCGATCGCAAGAGCAGTCAATGCCGAAAAACTGGCGTTTTTAACAGATATTGAAGGCGTATATTTAGATCCAGACGATAAGAGTACCCTGATCTCAGAGCTGACCGTTTCAAAGGCAAAAGCATTGATCGAGGCAGGCAATATCGGTGGAGGCATGTTACCGAAGCTGAACAACTGTATTGATGCGATTGACAATGGCGTGTCCAGAGTACATATTTTAGACGGACGGATCGCACACTGTCTGCTGCTTGAAATCTTTACAAACAAAGGAATCGGTACAGCAATCTTAGGGGATAAGGAGACGAAATTCTACCATGAATAAAGAAGAATATATCAAAAGAGAAGAAGGAGCCATGCTCCATACATATAATCGTTTTCCGGTGGTCTTAGAAAAAGGCGAGGGAGTCTATCTCTATGATACGGATGGAAAAAAATATTTGGATTTTGCGGCAGGGATTGCGGTAGAAGCCTTAGGATATGGCAACCGGAAATATAACGATGCCTTAAAAGATCAGATTGATAAGCTGATGCATACTTCGAATCTCTATTACAATCTTCCGATCATGGAAGCCGCAGAAAAAATCTTAAAAGTATCCAAGATGGACAGAGTCTTTTTTACCAACAGCGGAACAGAGGCGATCGAGGGTGCGATCAAGGCGGCAAAAAAGTATGCTTATACCAGAGACGGCCATACGGATCATGAGATCATTGCTATGAACCATTCTTTCCATGGAAGAAGTCTTGGGGCATTGTCGGTAACCGGCAACAAACACTATCAGGAGCCGTTTGAACCGTTACTTGGCGGAATCCGTTTTGCAGATTTCAATGACTTAGAGAGTGTCAAAGCACAGCTTACCGATAAGACCTGTGCGATCTTATTCGAGACCGTGCAGGGTGAAGGCGGAATTTATCCGGCAACACAGGAATTTATGGATGGTATCGAAAAAATCTGTAAAGAGCGGGATATACTGTTGATCTTAGACGAGATCCAGTGTGGCATGGGACGTACCGGAGAAATGTTTGCATGGCAGGGCTACGGAGTGAAACCGGATATTATGACGAGTGCGAAAGCTCTGGGCTGCGGTGTGCCGGTCGGAGCATTTTTAATGACAGAGCGGATAGCAGAAAAATCCTTAAAACCGGGTGACCATGGAACTACCTATGGCGGCAATCCGTTTGTCGGTGCAGCAGTTTCTACCGTGTTAGATATATTTGAGGAATTAAATCTGCCTGCCCATGTCAAAGAGATTTCTGCTTATTTAGAAGAAAAATTAGATGCACTCGTAGACAAATATGATTGCTTAACCCAAAGACGCGGTGTTGGTCTGATACAGGGAGTGGTAACTACAAAGCCGGTCGGTGAGATCACCTCAAAGGCATTAGAAGAAGGACTCCTTATTATTTCAGCAGGAAGCGATGTCCTGCGGTTTGTACCGCCATTAGTGATCGAAAAAGAACATGTGGATGAAATGATCGAAAAATTAGATCATACGTTAGCAGCGTTATCGGAATAGAGTACAAAAGAGCCGATTAGAATAAAATTCCAATCAAAGTCCATACTAAGGATAATATATCTTTAGGAGGAGACTATGATTGGAATTTTTATTGCTCTGCTTTCCGGAGCATTGATGAGTATTCAGGGAGTATTCAATACGGAGGTAACGGAACGGACAAGCATCTGGGTCGCAGGAGCATTTGTACAGTTAACGGCATTGATCGTCTGTTTGGCAGCATGGGGGATCACGGACCGAAGCAGTTTTATGGAATTGAAAAACGTAGAACCGAAATATATGCTCTTAGGAGGAGCCATCGGAGCCTTCATCACGATCACCGTTATTAAGAGTATGGAAGCGTTAGGTCCTGCAAGGGCAGTAATGCTGATCGTAACAGCACAGTTACTGGTTGCCTATCTGATTGAGCTGTTTGGGATCTTTGGTGTGGATAAACAGCCGTTCCAGTGGTCAAAAGTGGTCGGAATGGCACTTGCCATTGCCGGAATACTGGTTTTTAAATGGGAATAAAAGTCTTTCAAAACAAATCCTTAAAAAAACGGAAATACTCTTGTAATAAATTTAAAATTTCGTTACAATAAAAAATAGCAGGCATAACGGACTCCTTTTTCAAAAAAAGGAGGACCAAAATGAAAAAAACAGTCATTTTCCTGTTTCTGATCTTATGCATGACAGCCGTAAACACCGGATGTCAGAAGAAACAGGAGACGGATTTTATATTAGAAAATCCCAAAGAGCATACGGATAACGAAAAGCAGACAGAAGGAAACAAAGATATAAAAGAAGGAAAAAGTGACTCTGAGAAAGAAAAGAGCACGGAAAACATCTTTGTATATGTCTGTGGAGCAGTGCAAAAACCGGGAGTCTATGAGCTTTTACCGGGACAGCGGATCTGTGATGCCATAGCGGCAGCCGGAGGACTGAGCGAACAGGCAGCAGGTGACAGCCTGAATCAGGCAGAGGTCTTAAGTGACGGACAGATGTTACGGGTACTGACAACGGAGGAAGCGGCAGCGGTGCAGCCGGGGCAGGAGACTGCAGAGAGCAGCCGGGACGGACGCGTCGATATCAACACGGCAGATGCGTCTGCCCTGATGAGTCTGCCAGGGATCGGCCAGTCGAAAGCAGATGCGATCATCGCTTACCGGAATGAGCATGGAGCGTTCAAGGCCCCTGAGGAATTGATGAATATCAGTGGGATCAAAGAAGGAGTTTATCAGAAAATAAAGGACAGTATAAAAGTTAACTGAGGTGTAAAGATGGCAAAAAAAGTTCTTGTTGTAGATGATGAAAAGTTAATCGTAAAAGGAATCCGGTTCAGTCTTGAGCAGGACGGCATGGAGGTGGATTGTGCCTATGACGGCGAAGAAGCCTATGAAAAAGCAAAAGCAAATGCATATGATATGATCCTTTTAGATATCATGCTGCCAAAGATGAATGGATTCGAGGTCTGCCAGCAGATCCGTGAATTTTCAAGTGTTCCGATCGTAATGCTGACGGCAAAAGGTGATGATATGGATAAGATTTTAGGGCTTGAGTATGGAGCAGACGATTACATAACAAAGCCTTTTAATATCCTAGAGGTCAAGGCAAGGATCAAAGCCATTATGCGAAGAACCGGAAATGCAAAACCGAAAGAAGAGGAAAATCCTAAGATTGTAGAGAGCGGTGATCTGAAGTTAGACTGTGAGAGCCGAAGACTTTTTATCCTTGGAAAAGAGGTCAATGTGACGGCAAAGGAATTTGACCTGTTAGAACTTTTAGTCATGAATCCGAATAAAGTGTACAGCCGGGAAAATCTTTTGAATCTGGTATGGGGATATGAATATCCGGGAGATGTCCGCACGGTTGATGTACATGTCAGAAGACTTCGTGAGAAGATCGAGGCAAATCCAAGCGAGCCGAAATACGTCCACACCAAATGGGGAGTGGGATATTATTACCAGAGTTAAGGTGTAAGGTCATGAAAAAAAATAATGCATTTCAAAAATTCTTAAAAAGCATGCGATTCCGTCTGATACTGTTATGTCTGATCGTCGGAATCCTGCCGTGTCTGGTTTTGCGAGCCGGTTTTTTAAAAGCTTACGAAGACCAGGCGGCTTCTACACGCAGTATTGCGATTATCAGTCAGGCAAAGATCCTTGCAGACCAGATTGCAGCAAATGATTATATCAATAAACAGAATACGGAATCGATCACGGTACAGTTAAACCAGCTTTCGAATATCTATGACGGCAGGGTAATGCTGATCGACTCTGCATTTCGGATCGTGGCAGATACATATGGATTAGATGAGACAAAAACCATTATTTCCGAAGAAGTCGTCCAGAGTCTTTCCGGAAAAGAAATCTCAAAATATGATAAAGAGAGCCGTTATTTAGAAATGACACTGCCGATCAAAGCGGCAAACAGTACAGAAGTCATCGGTGTTATGTTAGTCAGTGTCTCTATGGACAGTGTCCTTCATGACCGTGATGCCGTGGGTCGCAATGCGGCAATCCTTACGCTCATTATCGGCGTATTAATCTTAGCATTTGCCATTTTTGCATCCGGCAGACTGGTACGTCCGCTTCGCAGGATGGAGAAATCTATCCGTGATATCCAGACCGGATATGAAGAAGACGGACTGAATGTGAATACCTATACCGAGACAAAAGAGATGTCAGAGAGTTTTAACCAGTTATTCGGAAGGATGAAAACGATTGACGATTCCAGACAGGAATTCGTATCGAATGTGTCCCATGAGTTAAAGACCCCGCTGACCTCCATGAAGGTTTTAGCGGATTCCATCAATGCCATGGAGGATGCACCGGTAGAGCTTTATAAAGAGTTCATGGAAGATATCACAAATGAGATCGAGCGTGAGAATAAGATCATCACAGATCTGCTTTCTTTAGTAAAAATGGATAAGTCTGCAGCAGATTTAAATATTTCAAGCATCAACATCAACGAGATGTTAGAGCTGATCTTAAAACGTCTGCGTCCGATCGCGGAAAAGCAGAACATAGAACTGGTATTAGAGACGTTCCGTCCGGTTACGGCAGAAATTGACGAGGTAAAACTGACCCTTGCCATTACAAATCTGGTGGAAAATGCGATAAAATACAATCGTGAGAACGGCTGGGTACATGTGACTTTGAATGCAGATTATCAGTATTTCTATGTTAAAGTAGAGGATTCGGGAATTGGAATCCCGGAGGATTCCTTAGAGCATATTTACGAGAGATTCTACCGGGTGGACAAGTCCCATTCGAGGGAGATCGGTGGAACAGGACTTGGACTTGCGATTACAAGAAATGCCGTGCTGATGCACCGTGGAGCTATTAAAGCATACAGTACGGAAGGCGAGGGAACCATCTTTACCGTGCGTATCCCGCTCAATTATATTGCATAGGGGGCAGAAGATGAAGAAAAGATATTTGATATTTCTATTTGCAGCATTGCTTCTGCTGTTATGCGGCTGTGGATCGAAAAAAGAAGTAAAAACAGGATATCAGATTTATTATCTGAATTCAGAACAGACAAAACTCAATCCGAGGGAATACCATCCAAAGAGCAAGGATGCGGAAGGCATGGTCAAAGAATTTTTGCGTGAGCTTTCTTCTGCACCGGAGGACGTGGAATATCAAAAGCCGATCCCGAATGATGTGGAGATTACAAAGTATCGGATTGAAGGCGATCAGCTATCTGTCTGGATGGATTCGGATTATTATAATATGGATGCGGCAACGGAGGTGTTCTGTCGTGCAGCCGTAGTGCGTACCATGACGCAGATACCGGATATCTCCTGTGTTTCCTTTTTTGTGGGAGACAGTCCTTTAGTAGATTCCAAAAATAATGTAGTAGGACTGATGACTGCAGAAAGTTTTGTGGAAAATCCGGGAGAGCAGATTAATGCGATCCAGACGACGACACTGATACTGTATTTTTCTAACCGGGATGGAGATGCATTGGTAAAAGAGACACAGACGGTCCACTACAGCAGTAATATTTCGATAGAAAAATTAGTGATCGAGCATCTTTTAGAACAACCGAAGAATGCAAAAGGCAAATCAGCCATTCCATCAGGAACAAAACTGCTCAGTGTCACAACCGTAGATGGTGTATGTTATGTCAACTTTGATGCCGGTTTTACAAATCAGGATTATGAAATTCAGGAGCCGATTGTCATCTATTCCATTGTCAATTCCTTGTCTGAACTCTCCACCGTCAGCAAGGTTCAGATTTCCGTCAATGGAAGTACCAAGGGAGTGTATCGTGACAGTTATAAGCTCGATAAGATTTATGACCGGAATCTGGATTATTTAGAAGAAAGACAAAAGGGGGAAAAGGCAAAGAGTGAATAAAAGGCCGCTTTTTTTAGCGGCTGCATTCTTTCTGCTGGGAATCTTGTCGGCGCGTCTTTGGAATGTGTGGATATTTTTGCTATCTGCGATCTTCCTTGCGTGTCATAGTTATCTTCGCTGGAAAAAGAGGGGAAGTGTGCAGGGAATCGTATATGCTGTGACATTTTCTGTGATATTTGTATTGGGAATCTGTCATATGCAAAATGCCATAAAAAGCCATCAGGCAGTGGAATCCCTGTTAGAAGATGGAGAGAAAGCAGCCGTTTGGGGAACTGTCTCAAAAAAAGAAGAGGGTGCAAAAAGCACCAAAATCTATCTGAATCAGGGTTATCTTAGCGTGGAGCAAAAGACACTTCCATGCAGACAAATCTTAGTATATCTCAATGCCGACGTATCTGTCGGAAATATCATTTATGTCAATGGAACAGTCAAAACCTTAGAACCTGCAAGGAATGAAGGAAATTTTGACGAAAAGAACTTTTATGAAAGTCAGGGAACAGACTTTAAATTTTATGGAGAGAACGTGCAGTTTATCAGTCGTGATACAGACCGGTTTGCAGAATTTCTCTATCAGAAAAAACGTGAGGTCATACAGCTTTATCAAAAAACGATGGGAGCAGAAACCGCAGGAGTGTTAAGTACCATGGTGTTAGGAGACAGACAGTTGTTAGAGCCGGAGATAAAGAGCCTTTATCAAAAGACGGGGATTTCTCATATTCTGGCGATCTCAGGTTTACATGTTTCTATCATTGGGATGGGTTTCTATAAAATGCTCCAAAAACAAAGAGTGCCGCTCTTGTTAAGGAGCACTCTATCGGCAGTGGCAATTTTGGTATTTGCTGTTTTATCAGGAGCAGGAGTTTCTACAAAACGGGCGGTACTCATGTTTCTGTTGCTTCTTTTTGGAGGTGTTATCGGACGGAGTTATGATTCGCTGACCGGATTGGCGTTAGCAGCCATTTTTTTATTATGGGAAAATCCGTTTGTCTACGCCTATACAGGATTTATCCTTTCATTCTTAGCGGTCTTAGGTGTCAATGCGTCTGTCATTCTGTTGAAAAGCATGGACATTCAAAAGGGGATCAGAGAGCAGATATGTGTCAGCGGATGCATTCAGGCATTTACGATCCCGGTCATTGCATATTGCTATTTTGAACTTCCAACATATGTCATTTTTATCAATTTACTGATACTTCCGACCACAGGCGTGGTGTTGTTCCTTGGGATATTTGGTGGTCTTTTGGGATTGCTGTATCCGGTACTTGGATTTTTGCCATTACAGGGTGCAAAAGGGATGTTACTGTTGTATCAGTCTCTATGTCGGCTTTTTTTGAAGTTGCCGGGAGCTGTCTGGACGACAGGAAAACCAAGGCTGCAAAGATTGATTTTTTACTATGTGGTTTTGGCTGCCATATTAACATGGCTCTGGTATGGAAAGAAACCTCAAAGAAAATTAAAAACAGAATTAAATAACAGATTAGAAAATCATAGATTAAAAAGGATTGCCTTAACGTTGTTCTATTTAGGACTACTTACATTTTCCATGCAAAAAGAAGGAAAAAGATTTCAAATTCAGGTATTAGATGTGGGGCAGGGAGATGGCATTTATATAGAATCGGATGCCGGTACGGAAATTTTTGTGGATGGCGGAAGTGTAGATGTTTCAGAAGTTGGAAAATATCGGATCCGGCCGTTTTTAAAATCGCATGGCGTACGGGAAGTAGATTACTGGTTTGTCAGTCATTGCGATGCAGACCACTGTAATGGTCTGATGGAATTATTAGAGGCAGATGTTCCCATAAAACATCTCGTGTTTTCTAAATATGTTTTAAGGGATGAAGCACAGGAAGAGTTGGTGGCTCTTGCAAAGAGAAAGGGATGTCAGGTGCTTTATCTGGAGGAGGGAGAATGTTTTCGAGATGCTTCAGTCCGTATCCAAGCCATGTATCCTTCAGAAAAATCCGTGGAAGGGGAACGCAATGCAGACAGTCTGGTACTGCTCTTAGAGCATGAAGCTTTCCGAGGACTTCTGACCGGAGACATAGGGCAGGAGCAGGAGAAAAAGTTCATAGAAGCATATGGCAATATGAAAATTGACTGGTATAAGGCAGCACATCACGGTTCTAAGACATCGAACAGTAAGGAGTTTTTGGAGGTTTTACAGCCGAAACTGGCAACGATTTCCTGCGGATGGAATAATTCTTATGGTCATCCCGGAAAAGAAGCGGTAGAACATATGCAGGACGTCGGTGCAGAAATCTTTCAGACGACGGAGTGCGGACAGATTAGTATAACGCAGGAGGATGGGAAGGTCTGCGTGCGGAGGCTGCTAAAAGAAAAGGGGGTTTTAGGAGAAACTGATGAAAAGAAATAGTGAAGTAGTGCAGGATGATGAAGGAAAACGCATTGTAGTAATCCATAATATACAATTCAAAGGGCGGCAGAATATCGACTGGGATAGTGTAGAGAATTATATCAGACGGTATATAGGACAATTTGTAGAGATTATGGACACAGGGGATATCGTATATTTGGGGAAGGATTTAGCAGACGAATATTCGGGTTCAAAATATACAGAAAAATTGAAGGGGGGTTTTGCAAAAGCGAAAGCAAATGCAGCCCAAGGATTGCCAGAAATGATTAGAATTGCTACTAATTTAAGAAAGCAGAAGAATCTGGCAAAAAAGCATTGCTTTGACGCACGATATGGATGGTACCGATGTGACACAAGATTTGCATTGCCGGTATATGCAGAGGAAGGGAGAGTAGGCAGATACAATGTATATCGGGCAGAGCTGATTATTCGTCATGCGGCTGACCATAAGCTGTATTTGTACGACGTTATAAACATAAAAAAAGAAACGAGTACCCCGCTTGAGCAATAGGCTGTACGGTTAAAAACTCATTTCTTCTTATCATAGAATATAGGAAAGTGCGGGAATTGTCAAGAAGCATTATTATTTTCCAAAGGCTGGCTTGAAGCACCCTTCTCCTTTGTGTTAGAATACCCATATGAAAAGCATTGATGAGGATATAAAAACAGGACAATTTCAAAATATTTATCTGCTTTATGGAGAAGAAGCCTATCTGAAACGCCAGTACAAGGAGAAACTTTTAAAAGCGATGGTAACGGAAGGCGATACCATGAATTTTTCCGCATATGAAGGAAAAGATATTGTGCAGGGCGAATTGATTGACTTAGCAGAGACACTGCCGTTTTTTGCAGAGCGCAGGGTTATTTTAGTGGAGGACAGTGGCTTTTTTAAAAATTCCGTCGAAGAACTTGCAGCCTATATCCCGGAAGTGGCGGAAAGCACCTGTTTTATTTTTGTGGAATCCGAAGTAGACAAGCGAAATAAGCTCTATAAACAGGTCAAAAAATCAGGCAGGATCGTCTGCTTTGAAAGACAGAATGATGAGATACTGATGCGCTGGGTCGGTGGCAGACTGAAAAAAGAAGGAAAAGCAATGACCAGGGCGGCATATCAGCGTTTCATTACCAAAACCGGAAATGACATGGAAAATATCGACCGGGAGTTAGAAAAATTGATCTGTTACTGCATGGATCGTGAGACGATTGAAGAGGAACAGGTAGAAGCCATCTGCGTAGAGCAGACGGAAAACAAAATATTTGAGATGATCAATGCCATTTCAGAAAAAAGACAGAAGCAGGCATTAGACCTTTATTATGACCTGCTGACCTTAAAAGAACCACCGATGAGGATTCTGTTTTTGATCCTGCGACAGTTCCAGAAGCTGATGCTGATCAAAGAATTGAGCGGGCAGGGAGCAGACAGCCGTACCATTGCATCAAAGGCGGGAATGCCGGAATTTGCAGTCAGAAAAAACCAGAGGATGGCAGGCAATTTTACGATGCAGCAGATACGGGAAGCCATAGAAGACGGCGTGGAATTTGAAGAGAGTGTGAAGTCCGGAAGAATGAATGACAGGATTGCAGTGGAACTTTTGATCGTCAAATGCAGTCAATAAAAACCTATAAAACCGATGGGAAATAGAAGTTTTTTACAAAAAATGTAAAAAAATACTGGTAATTGTAAAAAGTATGTGATATAATGTATAAAAATGCAAGGGAGCATGAAATGATGCCACCCTTGTATTTTTTTATAAAAATATTAAGGAGGAAAGAAAATGAAAAGAGCAAAAGCATTTGTCGCTGTTCTTGCAGCAACAACAATGGTGCTGGGTCTTGTTGGATGTGGCAGTTCTTCTGATAAAGCAGATACTTCAAAATCAGAAAGCAAATCAGAATCTTCTTCATCTTCAGACCTGAATGTAATGCTTGAAACCCCTGTAGAATCACTGGATCCACAGCAGGCAACCGATGGTACTTCTTTCGAGGTAATTGCTGATTATACAGATGGTCTCATGCAGATGGACAAAGATGGAAAGGCAGTATGGGCAATCGCAGAGAGCTGTGATGTGTCAGAGGATGGACTTACTTATACCTTCCATTTACGCGATGCAAAATGGAGTAATGGAGATGCTGTAACAGCAGCAGACTTCGTATTTGGATGGCAGAGAGCAGTAGATCCTGATGTTGCTTCTGAATATTCATACATGTTAAGTGATATCGGCCAGGTAAAAAATGCAGCAGAGATTATCGCCGGTGAAAAGGATAAGAGCGAATTAGGAGTCAAAGCGGTAGATGATAAGACACTTGAGGTAAGCTTAAATGTACCTGTAAGTTATTTTGAGTCACTGATGTACTTCCCGACATTCTATCCTGTAAATGAAAAATTCTTTGAGTCTTGTGGTGATACTTTTGCAACAAGCCCGGAGACAACACTTTCTAATGGTGCTTTCGTGTTAGACTCTTATGAGCCGGCAGCAACAGCATTCCATTTAACAAAGAATGAAGATTACTGGGATACAGACCGTGTTTCCCTTTCAGGATTAAACTATCAGGTAATCCAGGATTCACAGCAGGCATTAATGAGCTACCAGAGCGGTGACTTAGATACAACTCTTGTAAACGGTGAGCAGGTGGATCAGGTAAAAGATGATCCTGAATTCCAGAGCATCGGTGCAGGTTACTTATGGTATGTAACATCTAACATCAAAGATGTAAAAGAGCTTGCAAACTTAAATGTGCGTAAAGCAATGACCATGGCAATTGACCGTGAGGCGGTTACAAAAGATGTATTAAAAGATGGTTCTGCACCAACTTATACAGCAGTACCACCGCAGTTCGCAACAGGTCCGGATGGTTCCGACTATTCCAAAGACCAGGAGAAATACAGCGATGTATGCAAATATGATGCAAAAGCTGCAGCAGATTACTGGGAAAAAGGTTTAGAGGAATTAGGCGTGAAAGAGGTTGAGTTAGACATGGTAGTAGATGCAGATGATGCACCACAGAAAGTTGCTCAGGTATTAAAAGAGCAGTGGGAAAAAGCACTTCCTGGTCTTACCGTAAACCTTGTGGTAGAGCCTAAGAAACAGAGAGTAGAAGACTTACAGAATGGTAACTTCGAGCTTGGTCTTACACGTTGGGGACCGGACTACGCAGATCCTATGACATACTTAGGAATGTGGGTTACAGACAACTCCAACAACTATGGTATGTGGAGCAATGCTGACTATGATGCGATCATCACAGAATGTACAACCGGTGACCTTTGCACAGATGCAGAAGGACGTTGGGCAAAACTCTATGAAGCAGAGAAGATTGCAATGGATGATGTTGTCATTATGCCATTATATACACAGTGTAATGCAGAGATGGTATCCTCTAAGGTAGAGGGAATCGAATTCCATCCGGTAGCACTGAACCGTGTTTATAAAGACACTGTAAAGAAATAAAAAAATGAGACATCCATACCGGGGTGTTATGAGCTGCACTGAGGTCAGACTTGGTGCAGCTATTTCCTATCAATATGGAGGATGAAAACGTGAAAAAATATACTCTGAAGAGAGTCATTACAGCACTCTTTACGCTTTTGGCGATCCTGCTGGTGTTGTTCGTACTGATGCAGTTGATGCCGGGTTCTCCGTTTAACGATGAAAAGTTAAATGACAGCCAGAGGGCGGCACTTTATGCAAAATATGGATTAGATCAACCGGTGGTCGTTCAGTTTTTCCGATATGTCGGAAATATGCTGAGGGGAGATTTTGGAGTTAGCTATAATATTTCTAAAAATACACCAATCTCGCAGTTGATTCAGACAAGACTTCCTATCTCCATTCTTATCGGAGGATTTGCAGTATTGATTGGTGCAGTTTTAGGATTACTGTTAGGATTACTTGCAGCCTTAAAGCACAATACAATTTGGGATTCTATCGCAACGATCATTTCGGTTATCGGAGTATCCGTGCCGTCCTATGTGTTTGCGCTGGCACTCAGCTATTCTTTAGGATTTAAATTAAAATGGTTCCCAATGCTGTTTAACATACAGGATGTGATGGGATCGAGCGTCCTGCCAAGTATTTCGCTGTCCATGTTTACGATGGCATCGATCGCACGTTTTACGCGAAGTGAGATGTTAGAAGTATTAGGCAGTGATTATATGCTTTTAGCAGAGAGTAAAGGTATTTCAGGAGCTTCCCTGATCTTTCGGCATGCATTGCGAAATGCACTGATCCCGATCATTACGGTATTAGCTCCGCTGATCGTAGATCTGATGACCGGTTCTTTGGTAGTAGAGAAAATCTTTGCCATTCCGGGAGTCGGAAGTCTTTTAGTTACTGCGATCCAGTCAAACGATTATAATGTTGTCATATCATTGAGCTTTGTATATTCTGCAATGTACATTATCATTATGCTGGTAGTGGATATTCTCTATGGAATCATTGATCCGCGAATCAGACTTGCGAAGGATGGTGATTAAGATGAGAGAAAAAGAAACCTGTATGGAAACCGTGACGGCGGCATATGTGCCGACTGATGAGGATTTCCGTTTAAAAAGCAATGCCGGAGAGATTGGCATTGATACGAACTTTGCTTCACAGAATTTCTGGAAAGATGTATTGATCCGTTTTTTTAAGAAAAAAAGTGCAGTCATCGGACTGATCTTTATCGTGCTGATCACCGTAATGGTCATTATCGGACCGGGAATGACACCGTATACTTACTCAGAGCAGAACCTGAGCCAGAAGAATTTAGCACCGCGTGTCGCTTCTTTGGAAAAACTGGGCATTTTTGATGGAAGTGAAAGTATCAGTACCACCAGCGGAAGCAAAAAGATGAACTACTATGTAGAAAAAGGACTTGATAACGTCTATTACTGGTTCGGAAGTGATAACTTCGGACGTGATATCTGGACCCGTACCTGGTCAGGAGCAAAAGTATCTCTGATCATTGCTGTGGCAGCTGCTTTGATCGATATGATCATCGGTATGAGCTATGGTCTGATCTCAGGATATTTTGGTGGAAAAGTCGATATGGTGATGCAGAGAATTTTGGAAATTGCCAACGGTATTCCGCGACTGGTAATTGTAACGTTATTGCTGTTAGTATTAAAACCGGGTATGCTGACGATCATTTTTGCACTGATGCTGACGGAGTGGGTCGGCATGAGCAGGATTGCAAGGGCAGAGATGTTAAAGCTGAAAGAGCAGGAGTTTGTTTTAGCATCAAGAACACTTGGTGCGGGAAGTTTCTTTATTATATTCAAAGAAATCCTGCCAAACATTATCGGACCGATCATTACACAGGTAATGTTCTCTATACCGACTGCTATTTTTACAGAGGCATTCTTAAGTTTCGTAGGACTTGGAATTCCGGTACCGCAATGTTCCTTAGGTTCATTGATCTCAGAGGGATTCAACAGCTTTACAACGCATTCTTACCAGATCATCCCGCCGATCATCGTTATGGCACTCTTAATGTTGAGCTTTAACCTTGTGGCAGATGGATTAAGAGAAGCGTTAGACCCGAAAATGAAGGAAATGTGAGGTACGAGAACATGTCTGAAAACAAAGAAAAGATTCTTGCGATATCCGATCTTGATATTACCTTCAAGACCACCGCAGGACCGGTACATGCTATCCGGGGAATTAATATTGACCTTTATAAAGGGGAAACCGTTGCTATCGTAGGAGAGTCCGGTTCCGGAAAATCCGTCACCATGAAAGCTGCAATGGGAATTCTTGCCTCCAACGCAGAGGTAAACGGAGGAAAGATCGAATTCAGTTATCATCATGCGGATGGTACACCGGAGACCGTAGATATTTTACAAAAAGATAAAAAATGGATCCGAAGACATATCAATGGGAAAC